>Ga0209901_1000065_pt1 | contig 74214 bp, 67 predicted proteins | sample OrgsoiDNA_201058_FD_185806 | JGI IMG/M metagenome (GOLD analysis project Ga0209901, IMG submission 185806) | Permafrost soil microbial communities from the Arctic, to analyse light accelerated degradation of dissolved organic matter (DOM) -... | ecosystem: Environmental > Terrestrial > Soil >...
CAGGAGTTACGTGGTACGCATCGGACTGAAATCCAGCTCATCCAGATGACACAGCTTCAATGCTGCAGGGACGTCCGGCTCATCGATGAAACCGAAGTGCAGGATCACCCGGAAGAAGCCCTCGCCATAAGCCTCGACTTCAAAACGGTTTTGCGCAGCCACACGAGGGGTGTCCTCGTACACCACGGTCAACATCACCACCTGTTCGTGCAACACCTGGTTGTGCAGCAGGTTATGCAACAGCGCGTGAGGCACGGCGTCTGGCCGGGCGGTGAGGAACACAGCGGTGCCCTGTACCCGATGAGGAGGCTGCACGCTGATGCTGCTGATAAAGATCGGTAACGGCAGCCCGCCCTCGTCCAGACGCTCCACCAGCAACTGCTTACCCCGCTTCCAGGTGGTCATGAGAATAAACAGCACAATCCCTGCCAGCACCGGGAACGCGCCGCCCTGAACGATTTTCGGTACGTTTGCCGCAAAGAACAGACCGTCCACCACCAGGAAGCAGATCAGGATCGGCACCGCCAGCAATGGCGGCCATTTCCACATCAGCAGCACCACCGACGACACCAGAATCGTGGTGCACAACATCGTGCCGGTCACTGCGACGCCGTAGGCAGACGCGAGGGCATTCGAGGACTCGAAGCCGAGTACCAACAGGATCACGCCAACCATCAGCGTCCAGTTCACGGCCCCAATGTAGATTTGCCCCTGCTCGGAACTGGAGGTGTGCTGGATGTGCATGCGCGGGATGTAGCCCAGCTGGATCGCCTGCAGCGTCATGGAGAACGCGCCGGAAATAACAGCCTGCGAAGCAATCACGGTCGCCAGCGTAGACAGCACGATCAACGGCAACAGCGCCCAGCTCGGCGCCAGCAGGTAGAACGGGTTCTGCACCGCTTGCGGGTCGCCCAGTACCAGCGCCCCTTGCCCGAAATAGTTGAGCACCAGCGCAGGCAGGACCAGGGCGAACCAGGCACGGGAGATCGGTTTGCGACCAAAATGCCCCATGTCCGCATACAGTGCCTCGGCACCGGTCAGCGACAGTACAACGGCACCCAGAATCGCCACGCCAATGCCGGGATGATCCACGAAAAAGCGCACGCCCCACATCGGGCTGAACGCGTGAAGCACTTCAGGCTGCTGGATGATCCCATGCACGCCCAGCACCGCCAGAACCAGGAACCAGAGCACCATGACCGGTCCGAACAGGACGCCGATGCGCGCCGTGCCGTGCCGCTGGATCAGGAACAAGGCCACCAGCACCACCAATGAAATCGGCACCACAAACTTGTCGAGGTTTGGGAACGCCAGCTCCATACCCTCGACCGCGGACAATACCGAGATCGCGGGAGTGATCATGCTGTCACCGTAGAACAGCGCAGCACCGAACAGGCCGAAGACGATCATCATCGCCTGCAGCTTCGGATGCTTGGCCGAAGCCCGCCGGGCCAGCGCCATGAGCGCCATGATCCCGCCCTCGCCCTGGTTGTCTGCGCGCAGAACGAACGCAACGTATTTGAACGACACCACCCATATCAGTGACCAGAAGATCAACGACAGAATGCCCAGCACCCCGTCATGATTGGTCGGCACGCCGTAGCCCCCTGTGAATACCTCCTTGAGGGTATACAGCGGGCTGGTACCGATATCGCCATAAACCACACCGACCGCTGCAATCAGCAGCCCTATCGGTTTCGCTGAAGAATGCCCGGTCTCAACCTGACTACTTGACTGACCCATCAACCACTCCTGACACCGAGAATCGAGCTGCGAAGCGACATATGGCCGCTGAGCTGCATAACGCCATTAAATGTCGGTCAATGCCAGAGAAACACATCACCTGGCTCGACGCGGCGAAGCATAGCGCAGCACTCGTCGTAATTCTCTGCATAACGCTGGTCAATCGACGGACTCATCGCTAGAATTGCGCACTTTTTGATCAGAGGCGCGCCAAGCGCCCAGTCGGAGCCTCGGCCAGTTGCCAGAGGCCCACCCACGCCGAGGTTTGCCATGTCCACCGTTACCACGCCGTCCGCCCCAAAGGTTGGCTTCGTTTCCCTGGGTTGCCCCAAAGCACTGGTCGATTCCGAGCGCATCCTTACCCAACTGCGCATGGAAGGCTACGAAGTCGTTGCCACCTACCAAGACGCTGACGTCGTTGTGGTCAACACCTGCGGCTTCATCGATACCGCCAAGGCTGAATCGCTGGAAGTGATCGGCGAAGCCCTGGCCGAAAACGGCAAGGTGATCGTCACCGGCTGCATGGGCGTCGAAGAAAGCGCGATCCGCAACGTACACCCGAGCGTGCTCTCGGTGACCGGTCCCCAGCAGTATGAGCAAGTGGTAAACGCTGTTCATGACGCCGCGCCTCCGGTGCTCAACCACAACCCTCTGATCGACCTGGTGCCGCCACAAGGCATCAAGCTGACGCCGCGCCATTACGCGTACCTGAAGATTTCCGAAGGCTGCAACCATAGCTGCAGCTTCTGCATCATCCCTTCGATGCGCGGCAAGCTGGTCAGCCGCCCGGTCGGTGATGTACTCGATGAAGCCAAGCGCCTGGTCAAGGCGGGCGTCAAGGAACTGCTAGTCATTTCCCAGGACACCAGCGCCTATGGCGTCGACGTCAAGTACCGCACCGGCTTCTGGGACGGCCAACCGGTCAAGACCCGCATGACCGAACTGTGCGAGGCCCTGGGCTCGATGGGTGTCTGGGTGCGCCTGCACTACGTCTACCCATACCCGCACGTCGACGAACTGATCCCGCTGATGGCCGCCGGGAAAATCCTGCCGTACCTGGACATCCCGTTCCAGCACGCCAGCCCGAAGGTCCTCAAGGCCATGAAGCGCCCGGCATTCGAAGACAAGACCCTGGCCCGCATCAAGAACTGGCGCGAACAGTGCCCGGACCTGGTTATCCGCTCGACGTTCATCGTTGGCTTCCCCGGTGAAACCGAGGAAGACTTCCAGTACCTGCTGAACTGGCTGACCGAAGCACAACTCGACCGCGTGGGCTGCTTCCAGTACTCGCCGGTGGAGGGCGCGCCCGCCAACCTGCTGGACGCCCCTGTGGTGCCGGACGACATCAAACAGGATCGCTGGGATCGCTTCATGGCGCACCAGCAGGCCATCAGCGCTGCTCGCCTGCAGATGAAGATCGGCAAGGAAATCGAAGTGCTGATCGATGAAGTGGACGAACAGGGCGCGGTCGGCCGTTGCTTCTTCGACGCCCCGGAAATCGACGGCAACGTGTTCATCGGTGGCGGCGACAACCTCAAGCCAGGCGACAAGGTCTGGTGCCGGGTAACGGACGCTGACGAATACGACCTGTGGGCCGAAACGATCTGATCGACCCGGCTACCAGAAAGCCCTGCCCTTGAAACGGCGGGGCTTTTTTTTGCCTCGACGCAAGCCTAGAGTTAACGACTGACACGGATCGACATCAGGCCGTCCAGCCTGCACAGGAGAGAAGGCGCATGCCCCAGTCACCCGCCATTTATATGCCCAGGGAAGAAGACTTTCCCGAGCTGACCCAAGTGTGGGAAGCCTCGGTAACGGCCACCCATGACTTCCTTCCCGATGCCTACATCTCAATGCTCAAAAGGCTGCTGCTGGAGCAATATCTGTACGCCGTGACATTGTTTTGCACCCGGGACAAACACTCGCGCATCACCGGCTTTGCCGGTATCAGCAGGGGCAAGCTGGAGATGCTGTTCATCGCCCCCGAGCACCGCGGCGAGGGGCTGGGGAGGCAATTGCTGACCTACGCGGTCAAGCACTACAACGTCCATGAAGTCGACGTCAACGAACAGAACCCGCAAGCCCTGGGTTTTTACCTCAAGCACGGGTTCGAAGTGGTCAACCGGGCCGAAGTCGACGGCCTGGGGCAGCCCTATCCGATGCTCAGCATGCGCCTGGTGCAGCTTCGCTGACTGGCCAATCGCCTGTGAAATGAGGCTATCTGCGATCCATTTTCAATGTTGCCGCGATTAACACCGATTGCGCGGTTACAATGGGCGCCTTTCCCCTCAGTAACGGCTTTTTTGTCATGACAGACCCCATTCGCCTTTCCAAACGCCTTGTCGAGCTGGTCGGCTGCTCCCGACGGGAGGCTGAACTGTATATCGAAGGCGGCTGGGTCACGGTGGATGGCGAAGTCGTCGAAGAGCCGCAGTTCAAGGTCGACACGCAAAAAGTCGAATTGAACCCTGAAGCGAAGGCCACCGCCCCGGAGCCAGTGACGATCATCCTGCACAAGCCCGCCGCCACTGACGCCGACAGCGCGCTGCAGTTGATCACCCCGGGTACGCTGTCCGAGGAACACAGTTTCGGCAAGCGCCCGCTCAAGGGGCATTTCATGCGCCTGGAAGCGATCTCCACCCTGCAGGCCAACGCCAGCGGCTTGATGGTGTTCAGCCAGGACTGGAAGATCCTGCGCAAGCTCACCGACGACCGCAGCAAGATCGAGCAGGAGTACGTGGTCGAGATTTCCGGCGAGATGGTGGCCCACGGTTTGAATCGCCTTAACCATGGGCTGACGTACAAGGGCAAGGAATTGCCTGCCGTCAAAGCCAGCTGGCAGAACGAAAACCGCTTGCGCTTCGCGATGAAGAATCCACAGCCTGGGGTCATTGCCCAACTGTGTGAAGCGGTAGGCCTGAAGATCGTTTCGATCCGGCGCATCCGCATCGGTGGCGTGTCCATGGGCAAGCTGCCGGAAGGCCAATGGCGCTACATGACCACCAAGGAAAAGTTCTGACGCCTGGCTGCACAGACTCTTACATTTTTCAGCGGCGCCAGCCTGGTCTGTGCGCCGCTCTTTCTTTCAGGACGACACATCATGATGAACAACGACGTATTGCGTAGCATTCGCTACATGCTGGATATCAGCGATGGCAAGGTAGTGGACATCATCAAGCTCACCGGCTTCGAAGTGACCAAGACCGACGTGATTGCCTTCATGAAGAAGGATGAGGAAGAAGGCTACCTGGATTGCAGCGATGAAATCATGGCGCACTTCCTCGATGGCCTGGTGATCTTCAAGCGCGGCAAGGACGACAGCCGCCCTGCCCTGCCGATCGAACTGCCGGTAACCAACAACACCGTGCTGAAAAAACTGCGTGTGGCGTTCGAACTCAAGGAAGACGACATGCACGCGATTCTCAAGGCTGCCGAGTTCCCGGTATCCAAGCCGGAACTGAGCGCCCTGTTCCGCAAGTTCGGCCACAGCAACTACCGCACCTGCGGCGACCAGTTGCTGCGTAACTTCCTAAAGGGCCTGACCCTTCGCGTTCGCGGCTGATTCGCCAGACCATGTCCTACAACGTCTCGCCCATCGGCTTCGTGCGATCGTGCTTCAAGGAGAAGTTCGCCATCCCCCGCCAGCCACATCTGGCTCCGGCGGCGCGTGGCGTGCTTGAACTGGTTGCACCTTTCGATCAGGGCGATGCCGTACAAGGTCTGGAGCACGTCAGCCACGTGTGGCTGCTGTTTCTGTTCCACCAGGCCCTGGAAGATAAGCCGCGCCTGAAGGTCCGGCCACCGCGCCTGGGAGGCAATCAGTCCATGGGCGTATTCGCCACCCGCGCGACACACCGGCCCAACGGCATCGGCCAGTCAGTGGTCAGGCTGGAAAAAGTCGAAGCCGGCCGTCTGTGGCTGTCGGGCATAGACCTGCTGGACGGTACGCCGGTGCTGGACATCAAACCCTACGTGCCCTACGCCGACAGCGTGCCAGATGCCACCAACAGCATCGCCAGCGCGGCACCGGCGTTGATTCCGGTGCAATGGGAAGACAACGCGTTGATTCAGGCTAATGCCCATGCGCAACGCCTTGGTGAGCCCCTGGTGGAATTGATCGAACAATGCCTGGCGCAGGACCCACGCCCGGCCTACCAGAACCCGACACCAGAACGCCGCTACGGCGCGCAACTCTGGGACCTTGATGTGCGCTGGCATTACCCTCAAGCGGGGCTGATACGCGTGCTGGAGGTCGTGCCAGCCGCTGTTTGACTGTTAAACCTGTGGGAGGTCGCCCGTCGTCCAGACGCCGCGCTGTCGCGCAGCAAACGGAGCCCTTGTAGGAGCGGACTCGTCCGCGAAGACGTCGGCACAGGCGATATCTTCCGTGCCTGAGACATCGCTTTCGCGGACGAGTCCGCTCCTACAGTAATTTTTCGTCGCCATAAATAATCAGGTAAATCAACGAATTAAATCTTGTTTGATAAGAGCCGAGCTTGCTCGCGAAGGCGTCGGGTCTGGTACATCGTGGGTGGCTGAGGCATCGCCTTCATGAGCAAGCTCACTCCCACAGAGGTCCATACAAAATCTGTTGGCCCGACCGGGGTGGCTATCCAACAAATCGGCAACGATAAAACTCGGGCAACAAAAAACCGCTGGGCCATTGCTGGGCCAGCGGTTTTTTTACAGCCGACGCTTACTTCTCGACGAATGCGCGCTCGATCAGGTAGTCGCCTGGCTCACGCATACGCGGAGAAACGGTCAGGCCGAAGCTGTTGAGCACTTCGCTGGTCTCATCGAGCATGCTCGGGCTGCCGCACAGCATGGCGCGGTCGTCCTGCGGGTTGATCGGAGGCAGGCCGATGTCGGTGAACAGCTTGCCGCTGCGCATCAGATCAGTCAGGCGGCCTTCGTTCTCGAAAGGCTCACGGGTCACGGTCGGGTAGTAGATCAGCTTGTCACGCAGCGCTTCGCCGAAGAATTCGTTCTGCGGCAGATGCTCGGTGATGAACTCGCGGTAAGCGACTTCATTCACGTAACGCACGCCGTGGCAGAGGATGACTTTCTCGAAACGCTCGTAGGTTTCAGGGTCCTGGATCACGCTCATGAACGGCGCCAGGCCTGTACCGGTGCTGAGCAGGTACAAGTGCTTGCCCGGCTTGAGGTCGTCGAGTACCAGCGTGCCGGTAGGCTTCTTGCTGATGATGATCTCGTCGCCTTCCTTCAGGTGCTGCAACTGCGAGGTCAGGGGGCCGTCTGGCACCTTGATGCTGAAGAACTCCAGATGCTCTTCCCAGTTCGGGCTGGCGATGGAATAGGCACGCATGAGCGGGCGCCCGTTAGGCTGCTGCAGACCGATCATGACGAACTGACCGTTCTCGAAGCGCAGACCTGGATCACGGGTGCACTTGAAACTGAAGAGCGTGTCGTTCCAGTGATGGACGCTGAGGACGCGCTCGTGGTTCATGTTGCTCATGTACGTGGGGCTCCTGAAAATATCGCCTGCGCTGGATGTCGAGCGCCATTGCGCGACATTCTAGAGGCAGACACAATATCTGTTAAATGAATTATCAAGATATGGGTAATCGGTTATATAGATATGCGATTTACATTGCGCCAACTTCAAGTCTTCGTCGCCGTCGCCCAGCAGGAAAGCGTCTCGCGGGCGGCTGTGCTGCTTGCGTTGTCACAATCGGCGGCCAGCACCTCCATTACCGAACTGGAACGCCAATCCAGCTGCCAGCTGTTCGACCGCGCCGGTAAACGGCTGAGCCTGAACGCTACCGGCCGCCAATTGTTGCCGCAAGCGGTGGCACTGCTTGATCAAGCCAAGGAAATCGAGGATCTGCTCAACGGCAAGTCCGGTTTCGGTTCATTGGCGGTGGGTGCCACGTTGACCATCGGCAACTATCTGGCGACCCTGCTGATCGGCAGTTTCATGCAGAAACACCCGGAAAGTCAGGTGAAACTGCACGTCCAGAACACGGCGCACATCGTACAACAAGTTGCCCAGTATGAGATTGATCTGGGGCTGATCGAAGGCGATTGCAGCCACCCTGACATCGAGGTGCAAACCTGGGTCGAAGACGAACTGGTGGTGTTCTGCGCGCCGCAGCATCCCTTGGCCAAGCGCGGCCACGCAAATCTGCAGGAACTGACCCGGGAAGCCTGGATCTTGCGCGAACAAGGGTCCGGCACCCGGCTGACGTTCGATCAGGCCATGCGTCATCATCGCAATGCCCTGAACGTACGGCTGGAACTGGAACACACCGAAGCGATCAAGCGCGCGGTGGAATCGGGGCTGGGGATCGGATGCATTTCGCGACTGGCACTGCGCGATGCCTTTCGGCGTGGCAGCCTGGTGGCGGTCGAGACGCCCGAGCTGGACCTGTCCCGGCAGTTCTACTTCATCTGGCACAAACAGAAGTACCAGAGTTCGGCCATGCGCGAGTTTCTCGAGCTGTGCCGGTCCTTCACGGCCGGGGTTCAACGCAGCGACGAAATCGTGCTGCCCACCATTGCCTGATCAACCCAGCAGAATCAGACCCCAGACAACGGCGATCATGCTCAGGGCAACCAGCTGGGCAGCGCTGCCCATGTCTTTGGCGTTCTTCGACAGGGGGTGCAGGTCCAGGGAAATACGGTCGATGGCCGCTTCCACCGCTGAGTTGAGCAGCTCGACAATCAACGCCAGCAGGCACACCGCAACCAGCAGCGCGTGTTCGCCGCGGCTGACATTCAGCAGAAACGACAGAGGTATCAAAACCACATTGAGCAAGACCAACTGGCGAAATGCGGCTTCCCCCTTGAAGGCAGCGGTCAAACCGTCCAGGGAATAACCTGCTGCGTTGAAGATGCGTTTCAGGCCGGTCTGGCCTTTGAAAGGTGACATAGAGAATCGCTACACAAAAAATGAAGGAAAGGAGGCTATTTCAACCGCAGTCAAAAAAGCGTGAAGAATCGGAGCTGGCCCGAGGGGTCAGTTTGGGGAAATCGATTCCAATTGTTGCAAGAGCAACGCAGCCTGGGTCCGTGTACGTACGCCCAGTTTGCGAAAGATCGCCGTGACATGCGCTTTGATCGTAGCCTCGGACACGCTCAGCTCGTAGGCAATCTGCTTGTTCAGCAGCCCCTCGCACACCATGGTCAAGACTCTGAATTGCTGCGGGGTCAGGCTGGCGAGGCCGGCGCTGGCGGCCTTGGCTTCTGCCGAAACGCTCACCACTTCATTGACCTGCGGCGGCCACCAGACATCACCGTCGAGCACGGTACGGACCGCTTGCTGGATGGTCTCCAGAGAACTGGACTTGGGGATGAAACCGCTCGCACCGAACTCACGGGAACGCACCACGATGGAGGCTTCTTCCTGCGCCGAGACCATCACCACCGGAATCTGCGGGTATTGACCGCGCAGCAGCACCAGACCCGAAAAGCCATAGGCGCCTGGCATGTTCAGGTCCAGCAAGACCAGATCCCAGTCGGCTTTTTCCCCCAGGCGCGTTTCCAGCTGGGCGATGCTTTCGGCTTCCACCAGCCTTGCGTCCGGCCCGAGGCCCAGGGTCAGTGCCTGGAGCAGCGCACTGCGAAACAAGGGATGGTCATCGGCGATCAGGATTTCGTAGGTCATTTCATGATCCTGTTTTTCATGCGAGGGCTGATGGATTCAACCGCTCGAGCACAGCTATTTTTCTTACAGAACCCAAGGCGGCGCCAAGCATGCCGAGCAGAGCCCCGGTGGTCAAGCTCAGCGCCACTATTGGCGCCATCGCCCTGATCACTCACAAAAAAGCTTTCAGATGGGTATGCGACGCATCGTCCGCATCAATCGGGTTCTGAAACTTTGCCCCCAGGTAATGGGCACTGAAAACGTCCAGATAAGCGTCAAGCACCCCAGCAGCGGTGACATCACCCGCCAGCTCCAGGCACAGAGCGGCGACTTCGGCGGTGCAGAAATGGTCATCGCGCTTGGAACGGCGAAGCCGGTAACGGGAAATCTGCTCGGGTGCCAGGCTGAGAACCGGCAGATGGTCCAGGTACGGGCTCTTGCGAAACATTTTGCGGGCTTCGGTCCAGGTTGCGTCGAGCAATATGAACAGCGGTCGCTTGCCCTCTGCCACGCTGACCTCGTTGACCACACGCTCGGTCGCCACGAACTCCCCCGGGAACACGATATAAGGTTGCCATTGCGGATCGGCCAGCAGCGCCGGCAGCGCCTCGTCGATTTCCACCCGCGACCAGCCGAACGCATGGGTATCTTCAATAACGTCTGCAATCAGCCAGCCGGTGTTGGTCGGCTTCATCGGCTCGGTGTCGTACATCAAGAGGCACATGCCCGAAATCGCTTCGACCTTGGGTCGCCACGCACATAAACAATAGCTGGGTATTACCCGACAGACCGGGCAACGGGGCGCCCTAGAACCGCGTGCGATGAAAGGCTTGGTGCTGCGTGCCAGACGCTGGGCGCGCAGGCGGGAAACGGCGTGGCTCATTGCAGGACGCACCGACAAACGGAAAGCATGGACACAGCAGAAACTCGGCATGGCTAAAGTCGACACAGTTTACCAGAGCCAGCCGCCGTGCCCCCCATGCAGTCGTGTTATGAAAGGGCTACCTCACCTATACTGCTGCGCCAGAGTTTTCTGACCCACGGCCCGCGCAACGTCTGAGCCCTGCGCCCGGCCTGCGCATTCGCCAGTGAACGCACTTTAAAGTCACGGGTCCAACGGGCCAGTCACTGAAATCAGGAGAGTTTCATGCTACGCCTTATCGCCCCCACCCTCGCGCTGTTGCTCGTTGCACCAATCTGCGCCCAGGCTGCGTCAAAGCAGGATTACGACCTGAGCAAAATGCTGGAGCAAGTAGCCCAGGAAAGCAGCGTCGGTACTCCGCGGGCGATCAACGAGGACATCCTCGATCAGGGCTTTACCGTTGAAGGCAAGGCGCTGATCAACCACCTCAGCGTTCGTGAAGGCCAGGCTGAACAAATGCGCGCCAACCCTGATTTGATGCGCAATCAGTTGGGCACCAGTGTTTGCCAGAATGCAGGCTTCCGTCAGCTGATGGCCAAGGGCGCAGTCCTGCAGTATCAGTTCACTGAGTACAAGACCAACCGCCCTATCGCCACGCAAATGTTCAAGGCCACCGACTGCGTCAGAAGAAAGTAAGCCCTCTGCGACTCAGGACAGCCTCTTGAGCGAGAGGCTTTCTTCATCTTTTTCATTCAAACAGTCGTTGCCAGTTTTATCGACACAAGCCCATGATCGAATCAACGTAAGCCCGTAAAGGGGCTATACATCTAGAACTCTGTTTCTGTTTTCTTGGGCAAAAAAGGAGGTTGCCCATCATGGCTTTAATCCGGTTGATCGGCTCGACCGGATCGATGATTCCGCAGGAGGAGAACGTTTGAATGCCTTATAAACCCAATGATTCCCTGTCCCAGCACTTCCAGAGCAATGGCGTCGATCTCACCAGCAAGATCGAAGAACACATCAGCCTGGTAGCCCCCAACAGCCCCAACCTAGCGCTTTACCGCGACATGATGCTGACCGTTCTGCGCATGGCCCAGGACGACCGCAATCGCTGGAACGCAAAAATCACCCTGCAGGCCCTGCGTGAGCTCGACAACGCATTCCGCGTGCTCGAACAGTTCAAAGGGCGTCGCAAGGTCACGGTGTTCGGTTCAGCCCGCACACCAGTCGAACACCCACTGTATGCCTTGGCCAGAGAACTGGGCGCCAGACTGGCGCGCTCCGAACTCATGGTCATCACCGGTGCCGGTGGCGGCATCATGGCCGCCGCCCACGAGGGTGCGGGCCTTGAACACAGCCTGGGCTTCAATATCACCCTGCCATTCGAGCAACATGCCAACCCGACGGTAGAAGGCACGGGCAACCTTTTGCCGTTTCACTTCTTCTTTACCCGCAAGCTGTTCTTCGTCAAGGAAGCCGACGCACTGGTGCTATGCCCAGGCGGCTTTGGCACCCTGGATGAAGCGCTGGAAGTCCTGACCCTGATCCAGACGGGCAAGAGCCCATTGGTGCCTATCGTGTTGCTCGATGCGCCGGGTGGAAGTTTCTGGCAGGAAGCGCTCAATTTCATCGGCAACCAACTGGAGGCCAACCATTACATCCTGCCCACGGACTTGAAGCTGCTGCGACTTGTCTACACTGCGGATGAAGCCGTTGAAGAGATCAATCGCTTTTATGCCAACTTCCACTCCAGCCGCTGGCTCAAGAATCAATTTGTGATTCGCATGCATCATCCACTCAATGGGCAAGCACTTGAACACATGAAACATGCGTTTGCCGACCTGCGCCTGAGTGATGACTTTCATCAGCACAGCTATCTGGGTGAGGAGCATGACGAAGCCCAGTTCAGCCACCTGACGAGACTCGCCTTCACATTCAATGGTCGTGACCACGGGCGTCTGCGCGAGCTGGTGGACTACATCAACCTGCCAGAAAACTGGGTCAACGCTTCTGCCCAGCCACAACCTCGAAAGCTGGAACCTCTAAACGCCAATTGATCTGCACCACATGGGCAAGCCTCTGACTTGCCCAACCCTGGTCAGTCATCCATACCCCGGCCGCTCAACAAGCGGCCGATCATATCCAGCGGATAACCTCGATAGCTCAGGAAGCGCCCCTGCTGCGCACGTTCGCGCGCGTCCACAGGCAAATGCCCGGCAAACTTGCGTTGCCAGGTTTCTTGCATTTTTTCTTGCCAGTTGATCCCACACTCACGCAACGCCTGTTCGATATCAGAACGCTGCAAACCACGCTGACCCAGCTCTTCACGGATACGCAAAGGGCCGTAGCCTGAACGGGCACGGTAGGAAACAAAACTTTCGAGGTAGCGGGACTCGGACAACAGCCCTTCTTCCGTCAGACGGTCGAGGGCAGGTTCGATCAGCTCAGGGAGGGCGCCGCGCTGACGCAGTTTACGCGTCAACTCGACCCGACCATGCTCGCGACGTGCGAGCAGGTCCATTGCAGTGCGCCTTATAGCGACGGGTGTATCAAGCACGGCAGACATGATGCAATCAGATGTCGACGTCTACTTCGGCCAGATCATCAGCGACTACGCGAGACGATTCGGCCTTGGTGTCAGCACCCGGTGTCAGCAGCTTTTCACGGATCTGCTTCTCGAGGCTCGCACCGATTTCCGGGTTCTCCGCGAGGAACTTGGCCGAGTTGGCTTTACCCTGGCCGATCTTGCTGCCTTGGTAGCTGTACCAGGCGCCCGATTTTTCGAGGAAGCCATGCAACACTGCCAGATCGATGATTTCGCCGTTCAGGTAAATACCCTTGCCGTAGAGAATCTGGAACTCGGCCTGACGGAACGGAGGAGCCACCTTGTTCTTGACGACCTTGACGCGGGTTTCGCTGCCGACCACTTCATCGCCTTCTTTCACCGCGCCAGTACGACGGATGTCCAGACGAACCGAAGCGTAGAACTTGAGTGCGTTACCGCCGGTGGTGGTTTCAGGGCTACCGAACATCACACCGATTTTCATACGGATCTGGTTGATGAAGATAACCAGGCAGTTGGCGTTCTTGATGTTACCGGTGATTTTACGCAGCGCCTGAGACATCAGGCGGGCCTGCAGGCCCACGTGCATGTCACCCATTTCGCCTTCGATTTCTGCCTTTGGAACCAGCGCAGCAACGGAGTCGATCACGATGACGTCGATGGCGTTGGAGCGCACCAGCATGTCGGTAATTTCCAGCGCCTGCTCACCAGTGTCCGGTTGGGAAACCAGCAGGTCGTCGACGTTTACACCCAGCTTGCCAGCGTATTCAGGATCGAGTGCGTGCTCGGCATCGACGAACGCACAGGTGGCGCCCATCTTTTGAGCCTGCGCAATGACCGACAGGGTCAGTGTGGTTTTACCCGAAGATTCCGGGCCGTAGATTTCGACGATACGGCCTTTGGGCAGACCGCCGATACCCAGTGCGATATCCAGACCCAGCGAACCGGTAGAAATAGAAGGAATCGCCTGGCGGTCATGGTCACCCATGCGCATTACGGCACCTTTACCGAATTGACGCTCGATCTGACCCAAGGCCGCAGCCAAGGCTTTCTTCTTGTTGTCGTCCATTGAAGTCCTCACGTAATCAAATCAATTAAGGGCCTGATGGCCACAACACCTGTATAAGTAGCCAGTATTATTCCACAGGCCCGAGCGCTCGCCTACCCCTGAATTGGTATTTCTCCGGCGGCGAGCTGGATCAGCCCCTCTAGCGCGGCCTTCACCGTTTGTCGGCGGACCTCGTCGCGATCCCCGTCAAACTGCCGACGCACGGAAACCCGTTGGTCTGCGTTGCCCCAGCACAGCCAGACGGTGCCGACCGGCTTTTGCGCCGAGCCGCCATCAGGCCCGGCTACACCACTGACCGCGACCGCAAACCGAGCGCCGCTTTTGGCCTGAGCGCCCACAACCATGGCCTCGACTACCTCCTGACTGACAGCACCCACCTCACTGAACAGCGCACTCGACACGTCCAGCTGTCGGGTTTTCTGCGCGTTGGAATAGGTGACGTAGCCCGCTTCGAACCAGGCAGAGCTGCCTGGAATACGGGTGATCGCCTCGGCGATGCCTCCACCGGTGCAGGATTCGGCGGTCGTTACTTGAGCCTTCGATGCTTGCAGACTCCTGCCGAGCCGTGCAGCAAGCTGACTGAGTTCATCCACGGCGAGTCTCCTGTGAGGCCGATTGAAGTCCGTTACCGTACACGAGCCTTATGGCGGCGCAAGTTGCGAGCGACTGCAATCTGCAACCGCTCGCACTGTTCATCACTCTGCCTCGCACTTTTTGCCGGGGAGCGGCTTCTTGACCGTTTCGACCGTTGTTTCCTTGGGCCGCCGCCTGGCTTCTTCTACCGGTATGAATCGGCCATTTACGGAATCCCTTCCACGTTTGTGCTTCATATAACGTCCCTTTTGCTGTCGTTTGAGAATGGTGAGCATCGCGCCCCGAATCGAGTAGCGACGTCCCAAGCCTAGACAGCCTTTGACCGCACGTCAGCACCTGGAAAAGTCCCGTGACGAATCCACTCAGGCGCAGCAGACCCTGCGAGACAGAACGCTGCGTGGTAACCTTGCGCCCATCGCAAAACACATGGACATACCGACGCGCCTGCGCTCAGGAAACGAAGCGTCGTGCTCCAGACTTGCCTCACATTCCAACGAATTTGCCTGAATATCTGATGAATAAAGCAATTTCCGATCTGTCCGCACACACCCCGATGATGCAGCAATACTGGCGACTGAAAAACCAGCACCCTGATCAGCTGATGTTCTATCGCATGGGCGACTTCTACGAGATTTTCTACGAAGACGCGAAAAAGGCCGCCAAGCTGCTGGACATCACCCTGACTGCGCGTGGTCAATCCGCCGGGCAGAGCATCCCAATGTGCGGGATTCCCTACCACGCCGCCGAGGGTTACCTGGCCAAGCTGGTCAAGCTGGGCGAGTCGGTGGTGATTTGCGAGCAGGTCGGTGACCCCGCCACCAGCAAAGGCCCGGTGGATCGCCAAGTGGTGCGGATCATCACGCCAGGCACCGTCAGCGATGAAGCCCTGCTGGATGAGCGTCGCGACAACCTGATCGCAGCGGTACTGGGCGACGAACGCCTGTTCGGTCTCGCCGTGCTGGATATCACCAGTGGCAATTTCAGCGTGCTGGAAATCAAGGGCTGGGAAAACCTGCTGGCGGAGCTGGAGCGCATCAACCCGGTAGAGCTGCTGATCCCGGATGACTGGCCCCAGGGCCTGCCTGCTGAAAAGCGTCGCGGTTCGCGACGTCGTGCCCCCTGGGATTTCGAACGTGACTCGGCACTCAAGAGCCTCTGCCAGCAGTTCTCCACCCAGGACCTCAAGGGCTTCGGCTGCGAAAACCTGACACTGGCCATCGGCGCTGCCGGCTGCCTGCTGGGCTATGCCAAGGAAACCCAGCGCACTGCCCTGCCCCATCTGCGCAGCCTGCGCCATGAGCGTCTAGATGACACCGTGGTACTCGATGGCGCCAGCCGTCGCAACCTGGAGCTGGACACCAACCTGGCCGGTGGCCGGGACAACACGCTGCAGTCCGTCATGGACCGCTGCCAGACCGCCATGGGCACTCGCCTGTTGACCCGCTGGCTGAATCGCCCCCTGCGGGACCTGAGCGTGCTGCAGGCCCGGCAAACGTCGATAACCTGTTTCCTGGAACGCTATCGCTTCGAGAACCTGCAGCCCCAGCTCAAGGAAATCGGCGACATCGAGCGCATCCTGGCGCGCATCGGCCTGCGCAACGCTCGTCCCCGCGATCTGGCCCGCTTGCGTGATGCACTGGGTGCGCTGCCTGAACTGCAACTGGCCATGGCCAACCTGGAAGCGCCACACCTGCAACAACTGGCCCAGACCACCAGCACCTACCCTGAACTGGCAGAGCTGCTGCAACGGGCGATCATTGACAACCCGCCTGCGGTGATTCGTGACGGCGGCGTGCTGAAAACAGGTTATGACGCCGAACTGGACGACCTGCAATCGCTGAGCGAAAACGCAGGCCAGTTCCTGATTGATCTGGAAACCAGGGAAAAGGCCCGTACGGGCCTCGCGAACCTGAAAGTAGGCTACAACCGGATTCACGGTTACTTCATCGAGCTGCCGAGCAAACAGGCAGAGCAAGCGCCTGCCGATTACATCCGGCGCCAGACGCTCAAGGGCGCCGAACGCTTCATCACTCCCGAGCTGAAAGAGTTCGAGGACAAGGCGCTGTCCGCCAAGAGCCGTGCCCTGGCTCGGGAAAAGATGCTGTACGAAGCGCTGCTCGAAGACCTGATCAGCCACCTTGCCCCGCTACAGGACACCGCTGCCGCCCTCGCCGAGCTGGATGTGCTGAGCAACCTCGCAGAGCGCGCCCTGAACCTGGACCTGAACTGCCCTCGGTTCGTCGACGAACCCTGCATGCGCATTGATCAGGGACGTCATCCGGTGGTTGAGCAAGTATTGTCGACGCCTTTCGTGGCCAACGACCTTGCGCTGGATGACAGCACGAAAATGCTGGTCATCACCGGCCCGAACATGGGCGGTAAATCGACCTACATGCGTCAGACGGCCTTGATCGTGCTGCTGGCGCACATCGGCAGCTTCGTGCCGGCAGCCAGTTGCGAGCTGTCGCTGGTGGACCGGATCTTCACGCGGATCGGCTCCAGCGACGATCTGGCGGGCGGGCGCTCCACCTTCATGGTGGAAATGAGCGAAACCGCCAACATCCTGCACAACGCCACCGACCGCAGCCTGGTGTTGATGGACGAAGTGGGCCGAGGCACCAGCACGTTCGACGGTCTGTCCCTGGCCTGGGCAGCCGCCGAATGCCTGGCGCAGTTGCGCGCCTACACCCTGTTCGCCACGCACTACTTCGAACTGACGGTACTCCCGGAAAGTGAACCGCTGGCAGCCAACGTGCACCTCAACGCGACGGAGCACAACGAACGCATCGTGTTCCTGCACCGGGTGCTGCCGGGGCCGGCCAGCCAGAGTTATGGCCTGGCCGTTGCGCAGCTGGCGGGGGTTCCAGCCAAGGTCATCGTGCGGGCCAAGGAGCATCTCCAGCGTCTGGAGACCACCAGCCTGCCCCATGAGCAGCCGCGAACCAAACCTGGCAAACCTGCTGTGCCGCAGCAAAGCGACATGTTCGCCAGCCTGCCGCACCCGGTTCTGGAGGAGCTTTCGAAAACCCGAGTCGACGATCTTACGCCTCGCCAGGCGTTGGAGCTTCTGTACAACTTACAAACGCGGCTCTAACGTCAATCGTCACAAGCTGTTAGAATCCCGCGCGGTTTGGGGTGCTGTCGGCTTTTAGCCTGGCCTGGCAGATTAACCGAGCCGCGTGGACACGTAGCGAACCAGGGTCGAACGACGGGCGATGCAGGACGTCTGCATTAAATGTCGCTCACCACATGTCTATGTGTTCACCGGCCTGGGAGACCTCCCGAACCTAGCAGCCCTGTTGGAAGGGTATTGCTACCGCCGCCTGAGGAGAGAATTAGAAATGACCTTCGTCGTCACCGACAACTGCATCAAGTGCAAGTACACCGACTGCGTAGAAGTGTGTCCGGTGGACTGCTTCTACGAAGGCCCGAACTTCCTGGTGATTCACCCGGACGAGTGCATCGATTGTGCGCTCTGCGAGCCTGAATGCCCTGCACAGGCCATCTTCTCTGAAGATGAAGTGCCGGCCGGAATGGAAAACTTTATCGAGCTGAATGCCGAGCTTGCTGATATCTGGCCAAATATCACCGAGAGAAAAGCCGCGATGGCCGATGCTGAAGAGTGGGACGGCAAACCAGGCAAGATCGCAGACCTGGAACGCTAGGTTTCACTGTTCACCCAGAAGGCCCCTTGCGGGCCTTTTGTCGTTTAGGGTGCCAGCACTTTTTTCGGGGCAAAAAAAGGGGCGGTATGACCCGCCCACATTTTTTCCCTAATCCCTTTAATCCTTTTCATCGTCCTGATGAATCGCTTCCTGCGATGTCCTTGACCCTCATCCTTGAAGGCCTGTGTCTATCCCTCGACACAGTTCTGATATTAGTGATTTGACGGCCAAGAGCAACCGGCGAAAGCTTTCAAGAAACTACCGGAATAAATTTTAATAAAAAAATAAATCTTTTTTAAATCAAAAGGATAACCCTATTTTTGATCGCCAAACGACTTTAATCCACAACAAAAAACCACGTTCGCTTACAGCACGAGTAAGTGAAGGCTTACAGAACAATAGCTCGCTTCACCCCCTGGTTTTACAGCACCGGTTACAGCGCAAATAAAAAAGCCCCGAACGAATCGGGGCTTTCATGAGTCCAGTGAATTTATTGGAACAATGACTCACTCGACAGACCGTTTTTCTCCAAAATCTCACGCAGGCGCTTGAGACCCTCCACCTGGATCTGTCTTACGCGCTCGCGCGTCAGACCGATCTCCAGACCGACATCTTCCAGCGTACTGCTCTCATGTCCGCGCAGACCGAAGCGACGTATTACGACTTCCCGTTGCTTATCGGTGAGTTCGGACAGCCACTGGTCAATGCTCTGGGACAGATCATCATCCTGCAGCAGCTCACATGGGTCTGTAGGCCGGTCGTCCGTCAGGGTATCGAGCAGTGTCTTGTCAGAGTCAGGCCCCAAAGAAACATCCACCGAAGACACACGCTCGTTAAGCCCAAGCATGCGCTTGACCTCACCGACCGGTTTTTCAAGCAGATTGGCGATTTCTTCAGGTGAAGGTTCGTGATCGAGCTTTTGGGTCAACTCACGAGCGGCACGCAGATAAACGTTGAGTTCTTTGACGACATGAATCGGCAGCCGAATGGTTCGGGTCTGATTCATGATGGCACGCTCGATGGTCTGGCGAATCCACCATGTCGCGTAAGTAGAGAAGCGGAATCCCCGCTCAGGATCGAATTTCTCGACCGCCCGGATCAAGCCCAGGTTGCCTTCTTCGATCAGATCAAGCAATGAAAGCCCACGATTGACATAACGCCTGGCGATTTTCACCACCAGCCGCAGATTGCTTTCAATCATGCGTTTGCGTCCAGCCGGATCGCCGCTCTGCGACAGACGCGCAAAGTGGACTTCTTCTTCCGGAGACAACAAGGGAGAAAAACCGATTTCATTGAGGTACAGCTGCGTCGCATCAAGCGCTCGCGTATAGTCAATGTACTTGTGTTGTTTGAGCGCTGTGGAGTGCTTGGCCTTGCTACGGACGGGTGTTGCTGGTTTCTCGTCCATTGCAGAATCCAGGACGATGCCGGGCTCCATAAGGAGTACCTCATCGTCAATGTCAAACTCCGGCGCTTCTTTGCTGAGAGCCATTTTATCGTCCTTTGGTGAGTTCGACCTCAAGCTCTAGCGGCACCTGATTCCCTGGCAACGCTTGAGCCTGTTCCCTCCTACACATCAGGAACAGGCTGGCAACATATCAACGACGTGGCAAAAATTGCAGCGGATCTACAGGTTTCCCTTGGCGGCGAATCTCAAAATGCAGTTTCACCCGGTCAGTCCCCGTTGACCCCATCTCGGCAATTGTCTGCCCGACCTTGACCTGCTGTCCCTCCCGAACCAGCAACCTGCGGTTATGACCGTAGGCACTTACGTAGGTATCGCTGTGTTTGATGATGACTAACTCGCCGTAGCCCCGCAAGCCACTCCCGGCGTAAACCACCGCACCATCAGACGCAGCTAAAACAGGCTGTCCCAAATCTCCAGCGATATCAATGCCTTTATTCAAACTACCGTTTGAAGAAAATTTGCCGATCAAAACACCATTTGTCGGCCATGCCCAACCGGCTGAAGACTTCTCTCCGGCAGGTACCGGAGTGGTCGTTGGCGCCGTCGCTGGCGCGTTCGCGGCAGGAGGTATGACGACCGGAACCACAGCAACCGGACGCGACATAATAGTGGTTTTGGTCGAGCTGGAACTGGAGCTGGAGGTGGTCGTGGAGCTGACCGTCTGTCTGTTACCAGCTGTTGCAGGTGTCACAACAGGTACTGCCGCAACGGTAGCCGGTGCCGAACTCGAGCGTCCATCGAAGCGAATCGTCTGGCCTGGATGGATGGTGAACGGTTCGGGGATCTGGTTGCGTGCAGCCAGTGCTTTCCAGTCCCAGCCGTAACGGAATGCAATGGAAAACAGGGTGTCGCCACGCCGCACCACGTATTGTCCGGTCGTGACCGCAGGACGTTGAGGTGCCGCATTGTTATTACGGTCGACCACACGCACGCCGTTCGTCGAGGAACTGGAGCAGCCGACCAAGAGGACACTGAACGCAATGCCAATCACCAGACGCTGAAAACTTGTTGTAGACCTACGCTGCCGAATGACTGTGAGACTCACCCGCCACTCCCTTTACTGGTGACTGAATTTAAAGATGCCTATTGTGCCGTAATAATGGCTGGCAGTTACTGCTTAAAACCGATCTAAATAAGATTGTGTGGCCTGCTTCATCCTCGGGCGACCGTTTGTCAGCGTGTATGACCGGTTCTGCCTGACGGAATTCAATACACCCGCAAACAGTTTCTCAGGCCAGGGGCCCGTTGAGCAAAGGCACGAACCGCACCGCCCCCAGCACATGCCGGGAAAAACCGTTTTCTTCACGAATAATCAGCATCAATTGCTGGACCTCACCCGAGCCGACCGGAATAACCAGCCGCCCACCGGGTGCCAACTGGTCAAGCAATGCCTGAGGCACATCCGTCGCGACCGCCGTCACGATGATGCCGTTGTAAGGCGCCAGTGCTGGCCAGCCCTCCCAACCATCCCCCCAACGGAACACCACGTTACGCAGGTTCAACTCCACCAGGCGCTCCTTGGCCCGGTCCTGAAGTACCTTGATGCGCTCGACCGAGAATACCCGCTCAACCAGCTGCGACAGCACAGCAGTCTGATAACCGGAACCGGTGCCGATCTCCATCACCTTGTCCAAAGGCCCTGCGGCCAGCAGCAGCTCGCTCATGCGGGCCACCATGTACGGCTGGGAGATGGTCTGGTTATGGCCGATGGGCAATGCGGTGTCTTCATAGGCCCGGTGCGACAGGGCCTCATCGACGAACAGATGACGCGGGGTCTTGCGGATCACATCCAGCACGTGGGTGTTGGAAATACCTTCTTCGTACAGTCGCTGGATCAGGCGCTCGCGGGTTCGCTGAGACGTCATGCCAATGCCGCGCCTTAACAGATCATCTTGCTCACGCGACATCAGCGCAGCCCCTCCAGCCATTGGTTCAGGCTGTTGAAACCGTCCTGATAGGTGCGATCAAGCTGCAGGGGCGTGATCGACACATAACCTTGCATCACGGCATGAAAGTCCGTGCCGGGGCCACCGTCCTCGGCGTCTCCGGCGGCGGCGATCCAGTACCCGGCCCGGCCTCGCGGGTCGACGACCTTGACCGGCGCAGCGGCACGCCGACGATGCCCCAGGCGTGTCAGCTGGATACCGCGGATATGCGCCAGCGGCAGATTCGGAATGTTCACGTTAAGAACGGTACGCGGCGGCAGGTCCAGCATCTCGTGGGCCTCAACCAGCAGACGGGCGTAGTGCGCCGCCGTCGCCAGGTTATCCACCTGACGTGACAGGAATGAAAAGGCAAACGAAGGTCTTTGCAGGAACCGGCCTTCCAGCGCCGCCGCGACGGTGCCGGAATACAACACATCATCCCCGAGGTTCGCACCCAGATTGATACCGGACACGACCATATCGGGCTCGGTTTCCAGCAGCCCGTTAAGCCCAAGGTGCACGCAATCGGTCGGCGTGCCGTTAATGCTGATAAAGCCATTGGCCAGGGTATGCGGATGCAATGGGCGATCGAGCGTCAACGAGCTGCTCGCGCCACTTTTGTCTTGATCGGGGGCAATGACCACGCACTCGCTGTAATCGGCCAACGCTGCGTGAAGCGCAGCGATGCCGGGTGCGGTGACCCCATCATCATTTGAAATCAGAATACGCATGGGCTGTCCGTCTGCCCCACCGGCACCAGATCGACGAGTTCGCGCACCAGTACGGTGGCAAAGCATCCGGCCGGGAGGACGAATTCCAGTTGCAAAATGTCAGGCTCGGGATAATGCCACGTCAACCCGCCAATGGGCAGCCGCAGGATGCGACGTTCGTGTTCCATTCCCGCCCGGATCAACCAGTCACGCAGGACGGTTTCACGTTCGGCCACCTGATTTTCCAGATCGGCGGTAATGCCCGAGGCAGGCGATTGCCCCTCGCCCCACTGCGGCCCCGTGGGGTGCAGATCGAGGATGGCCAGGCGCGGATCAAGGCATTCAGCCTCCCCCGCCGGGAAAAAGCTGCGGCTGTCGGTGAACGCAAGCAGGTCACCCACTTGTGCCTGTTGCCAGCTGCCATCGGCAACACGGGCGGCCAACACCTGATTGAACAGGTAGCTGCGCGCCGTGGAGAGCAGTCGAGAGCGAACGTTGCGTTGCTCGGGCAATGCCTGACGCGCCGCGTAATCACGCGCCTCGCCGAGGTTGCCACCCTGGTAGCCGAAACGCTGGGCACCGAAGTAGTTCGGAATGCCTTGCCGGGCGATGGTTTCGAGCCGGCTCTGCAAGGCGTGTTTATCGGCGTTCAACTGGGTTAAACGCAGGGTAAAGCCATTGGCCGCATGGGCACCGCGCTGCAGTTTGCGTTTGTGGCGGGCCAGCTTGAGGATCTTGAGGGTCTCGTTTTCCGCTGCCGACAAATCAGGATCGGCCTTGCCCGGCAACTGGATACTGAACCACTGGCGCGTCAGGGCCTGACGGTCCTTGAGCCCGGCATAACTTACCGTCCGCAGCGGCACACCGGCCGCTCGGGCCAGGCGGCGCGCAGCGTCTTCGGTATTGAGGCCACGCTTCTCGACCCATAGCCACAGGTGCTCGCCTTCCCCGGACAAGGGAATGTCCAGCACCTCATCGACCTGGAAATCTTCTGCCGTCGCCTTGAGCACTGCACTGCCCAGCGATTCACCATAGGCCCGTGGGCCGAGCAATTGGAGTTCGGTCATGCGCGCAGCAACAACGCGACAGCATGCACCGCGATGCCTTCTTCGCGGCCCACGAAACCCAGTTTTTCGGTGGTGGTGGCTTTTACGTTCACTTGATCCAACTCAACCTGAAGATCCTCGGCAATCAGCCCACGCATCGATTCGATATGGGGTGCCATTTTCGGCGCCTGGGCGACAATCGTGGCGTCGACATTACCGACCTTCCAGCCCTTGCCCTGAACCAGGGTCAGCACGTGACGCAACAACGCGCGACTGTCCGCCCCTTTGAACTGCGGATCGGTATCCGGAAAATGCTTGCCGATATCACCCAGCGCCGCAGCGCCAAGCAACGCATCGCTGAGCGCATGCAGCAGGACATCGCCATCGGAATGAGCGAGCAGCCCGAAACCGTGTGCAATCCGCACGCCACCCAAGGTAATGAAATCGCCTTCAGCGAAACGGTGCACATCGTAGCCGTGGCCAATACGCATAAAAAAACGCCCCGAAAAAGTCAGGGCGTGATTCTACCTACTTTGGCGCTGATTAGCCTCGTAAGGCTTGCGTATGGTGACGAAGATGATCTTCGATGAAACTGGCGATGAAGAAATAACTGTGGTCATAACCCGGCTGCATACGCAGCCTCAACGGGTGCTGCGCGTTTTTGGCAGCCTGCACCAGTGCCTGTGGCTTGAGCTGGTTGTCGAGGAAATCGTCGCGATCCCCTTGATCCACCAGGATCGGCAACTTCTCTGTGGCCTCGGCGATCAGTGCACAAGCATCCCATTCCCGCCAGCGTGAACGCTCTTCGCCCAGATAGCGGGTGAATGCCTTCTGCCCCCAAGGGCAATCCATCGGGTTGGTAATCGGCGAGAAAGCCGACACCGACTTGTAGCGCCCAGGATTGCGCAGCGCGCACACCAATGCACCATGTCCGCCCATCGAGTGACCGCTGATGCCCCGCAGCTCCGAGGCCGGGAAATGCGCCTCCACCAGTGCCGGCAACTCGCTCACCACATAGTCATGCATGTGGTAGTGCTTGGCCCACGGCTGCTGCGTCGCGTTCAGGTAAAACCCGGCGCCCAGGCCGAAGTCCCAGGCACCGTCCGGGTCATCCGGTACATCCTGGCCACGGGGGCTGGTGTCGGGCGCGACGATGATCAACCCCAGCTCCGCGGCGACCCTGAAAGCCCCCGCCTTCTGCATGAAGTTCTCGTCGGTGCAGGTCAGGCCGGACAGCCAGTACAACACCGGCAGTTTCCCGCCCTGCTCGGCTTGCGGTGGCAGGTAGACGGCAAAGGTCATGTCACAACCCAGCACCTCGGACCGGTGCTTGTAACGTTTGTGCCAGCCGCCGAAGCTCTTCTGGCACGACAGATTTTCCAGGCTCATAAAAAGGTCCTAGCTCGCCGCTGCTTAGAAGTGAATGACGGTGCGGATGCTTTTGCCTTCATGCATCAGGTCGAACGCCTTGTTGATGTCTTCCAGGCCCATGGTGTGGGTGATGAAGGTATCCAGCGGGATCTCGCCGCTCTGCGCCATGTCGACATAGCTAGGCAACTCGCTGCGACCGCGCACGCCCCCAAACGCCGAACCGCGCCAGACGCGACCGGTCACCAGCTGGAACGGACGGGTAGCGATTTCCTGACCTGCACCAGCCACGCCAATGATGACGGACTCGCCCCAGCCCTTGTGGCAGCACTCCAGTGCCGCACGCATCAGCTGGACATTGCCGATGCACTCGAAGGAAAAGTCCACGCCGCCATCGGTCATGTCGACGATCACTTCCTGGATCGGACGATCGAATTCTTTCGGGTTGATGCAATCGGTTGCGCCCAGTTGGCGAGCGATTTCGAACTTGGCCGGGTTGATATCGATGGCGATGATCCGCGCTGCCTTGGCCTTGACCGCACCGATCACTGCCGACAGGCCGATGCCACCCAGGCCAAAGATGGCGACGGTGTCACCGGGCTTGACCTTGGCGGTGTTGATGACGGCACCGATACCCGTGGTGACGCCACAACCGAGCAGGCAGACCTTCTCCAGCGGCGCGTCTTTCTGGATTTTCGCCACGGAGATTTCCGGCAGCACGGTGTACTCGGAGAACGTCGAGGTGCCCATGTAATGGAAAATCGTCTCGCCTTTGTACGAGAAGCGCGAAGTGCCGTCAGGCATCAGGCCTTTACCCTGAGTGGCGCGAATGGCCTGGCAAAGGTTGGTCTTGCCCGACAGGCAGAATTTGCACTTGCCGCATTCCGGGGTGTACAGCGGGATCACATGATCGCCCACGGCCACAGAGGTCACACCCTCGCCGACAGCTTCAACGATCGCACCGCCTTCGTGGCCCAGGATCGACGGGAAGATGCCTTCCGGGTCAGCGCCCGACAGGGTGTAGGCATCGGTATGACAAACACCGGAGGCCACTACTCGCAGCAGCACTTCACCGGCCTTGGGCATGGCGACATCGACTTCGACGATTTCCAGCGGCTTCTTGGCTTCAAAGGCAACGGCAGCACGTGACTTGATCATCAATTTTCTCCGGCGAATTAAAAACAAGCCCGGAGTGTAAAGCAGTGCTGATTGGTGAATAATCCGGACAAAAGCAAAACATTATTGCCACACAGGGATAATCGATGTACGCCAATCGCTGGGAAGGTCTGGATGAGTTCGTCGCCGTCGCGGAGTGCGGGCAATTCACCGCCGCGGCCGAACGCCTGGGGGTTTCCTCGTCACACATCAGCCGACAGATTGCACGTCTGGAAGAGCGGCTGCAGACTCGATTGCTGTATCGCAGCACTCGACGTGTCGCCCTGACCGAGGCCGGGCAGACTTTTTTGCAGCATTGCCAGCGGCTACAGGATGGTCGTGAAGAAGCGCTGCGTGCCGTCGGTGATTTGACCAGCGAGCCCAAGGGCCTGCTGCGTATGACCTGCGCCGTGGCTTATGGCGAGCGCTTCATCACGCCCCTGGTGACCCGCTTCATGGACACGTACCCGCACCTGCGGGTCGATATCGAGCTGACCAATCAGACCCTGGACCTGGTCCATGAAGGCCTGGACCTGGCGATTCGCCTGGGCAGGCTGCAAGACTCAAGACTGGTCGCCACGCGACTGGCCCCCCGCAGAATGTACCTCTGCGCATCGCCTTCCTACCTTGAGCGTTATGGACGGCCCCACAGCCTGTCGGAGCTTAGCCGCCACAACTGCCTGATCGGCAGCAGCGATACCTGGCAACTCCAGCAAAACGACCGGGAATTCTCGCAACGAGTCCAGGGCAACTGGCGCTGCAACAGCGGCCAGGCGGTGCTGGATGCCGCGCTGCACGGGGTGGGTTTGTGTCAGTTGCCGGATTACTACGTGCTGGAGCACCTGCAAAGCGGCGCATTGATCTCACTGCTTGAGGCGCACCAACCGCCAAACACCGCCGTCTGGGCGCTTTACCCACAGCAACGGCACCTGTCGCCTAAAGTGCGCAAGCTGGTGGATTACTTAAAGACAGGGCTGGCGGGGCGAGAGGAGTATCGCAATGCATAGCCTGTTGGCCATGTTGTTCACGAAGGCATCAGCTCTACAACTGTTGGAGCGAGGCTTGCCCGCGAAGGCGGTAGTTCGGGTTTGGAGATGGTCGCTGACTGTACCGGCCTCTTCGCGGGCAAGCCTCGCTCCAACAGGCCTGAACACCAAGCTCAGTCCCACAGTTTGGAATGTCGTTGCCGCAACCACTCAAGATCCTCAGGGCGAGTGACCTTGATGTTGTCGGAGCGGCCTTCGATCAGGCGCGGCGACTGCCCAGCCCATTCGATCGCTGATGCTTCGTCGGTAATACCCACATTGGATACCAGGCTGTCAGCCAGTGCCCGATGCAAGGCCCCCAGACGGAACATCTGCGGCGTGTAGGCTTGCCAGATCAGGCTGCGGTCGACAGTCTCGGTGACCCGGCCATTGCTGTCGGCACGCTTGAGGGTGTCACGGGCAGGCACTGCCAGTAATCCGCCAACCGGGTCGTCTGCCAGTTCACTGAGCAGGTTATCCAGGTCGGAGCGAGCCAGGTTGGGCCGTGCCGCATCATGCACCAGCACCCAGTCCTGATCATCGGCGCCTTGGGCATGCAAATGCAGCAAGGCATTGAGCACGGAATCAGCACGCTCCTTGCCACCGGCCACACGCTGAATGCGCGAATCGAGGGCACAGGGCAAGGTCGGCCAATAGGGATCGTCCACAGCCAGGCTGATCACCAGACCCTTGAGGCGAGGATGATCGAGAAAGCAAAGCAGGCTGTGTTCCAGAATAGTGAGGCCGCCCAGTTGCAGATACTGCTTGGGACGATCAGCGGCCATGCGAGCACCAACGCCCGCGGCGGGAATCACTGCCCAGAAGGCAGGTAAGGACAGTTTCATTGCACCAACGTGATCATTGAGCCAACTGGTAGAGAGTCTCGCCGTCCTTGACCATACCCAGCTCATGGCGAGCCCGTTCTTCAACGGTCTCCAGGCCTTTCTTCAACTCTGCCACTTCCGCATCCAGGACACGGTTGCGCTCCAGCAACGCATCATTTTCGGCATGCTGATCGGCAATTTGCTGAGTCAGGCTGGCCACTTGCGCCAAGCTTCCGTTGCCCACCCAAAGGCGATACTGCAGGCCAGCAAGCAGCAGGAGCAAGATAAGAAACAACCAGTTAGGACTGCGCATCGAATATCAGGTACCCAGTGAAAAAAACAGCAGAGCCAACAACAGAAACAAGCGACTGAGGGCATTGAGCCTGACCGGAGCCAGGCTCAATCATTGCCGCGTGAGCGGAATGTCCACAATAGGCGCTTCGGGATGATCGGCCTAGCCGACTTTTCCTACAGCGCCCGCTGCCTTTTTACCATCTCTGAATCAGCCGCGAAACTCGGCGCGACCACGGTACACCGCTTTGGCGCCCAATTGCTCTTCGATACGCAGCAGTTGGTTGTACTTGGCGATACGGTCAGAACGGCTCAACGAACCGGTCTTGATCTGGCCAGCCGCAGTACCGACTGCCAGGTCGGCAATGGTCGAATCTTCGGTTTCGCCGGAACGGTGAGAGATCACCGCCGTGTAACCAGCCGCCTTGGCCATCTGGATGGCTTCCAGGGTTTCGGTCAGGGTGCCGATCTGGTTGAACTTGATCAGGATAGAGTTACCGATTTTCTTATCGATGCCTTCTTTCAGGATCTTGGTGTTGGTCACGAACAGGTCATCACCCACCAGCTGGATCTTGTCGCCGATCTTGTCGGTCAGGACTTTCCAGCCAGCCCAGTCGGACTCGTCCAGGCCGTCTTCGATGGAGATGATCGGGTGCTTGCTGACCAGGTCAGCCAGGTAGTCAGCGAAACCGGCAGAGTCGTACTCGCCTTCTTCGCTCAGGGTGTACTTGCCGTTTTTGTAGAACTCGCTGGCAGCGCAGTCCAAAGCCAGGGTCACGTCGGTGCCCAGCTTGTAACCGGCGTTGGCGACGGCTTCGGCGATGGCGTCGAGGGCTTCTGCGTTGGAGTTCAGGTTCGGCGCGAAGCCACCTTCGTCACCCACTGCAGTGTTCAGGCCACGGGCTTTGAGCACAGCCTTGAGGTGGTGAAAAATCTCGGTGCCCCAGCGCAGGCCTTCGGAGAAGGTCTTGGCGCCGACTGGCTGGATCATGAATTCCTGGATGTCGATGTTGTTATCGGCATGCTCGCCACCGTTGATGATGTTCATCATCGGAACCGGCATCGAGTAAACACCCGGTGTGCCGTTGAGGTTGGCGATGTGCGCGTACAGCGGCAGATCCTGGTCCTGGGCAGCGGCCTTGGCAGCAGCCAGGGAGACAGCGAGGATTGCGTTGGCGCCCAGGCTGGCTTTGTTTTCAGTACCGTCGAGCTTGATCATCGCGTGATCGAGGGCTTTCTGGTCAACCGGATCCTTGCCCAGCAGCAGGTCACGGATCGGGCCATTGATGTTGGCCACGGCCTTGAGGACACCCTTGCCCAGGTAACGGCTCTTGTCGCCATCACGCAGCTCAAGCGCTTCGCGCGAGCCGGTGGAAGCACCGGACGGCGCACATGCGGTGCCGATGATGCCGTTGTCGAGGAGCACATCTGCTTCCACGGTGGGATTGCCACGGGAGTCGAGAACTTCACGACCTTTGATGTCGACGATTTTTGCCATTGTTGTAAACACTCCAAGATTGACGAAAACGACGCAGCTGGGAAACGACAGCCGCCTTCAGGCGCTATACGACGGGCAGGCCTGAAAACGACAAATCCCTGGCCCAGGGGCCAGGGGGAAATGACCGACCGGCACTTTACCGGACGGCGCGCTGCCGGAGAAGCTCGCTTTTAAGCGGTTTCTACGGGTGCAAAGCTTTTTACCAGGTCATCCAGTGACTTGAGCTGGGTGAGGAACGGCTCCAGCTTGTCCAGACGCAGGGCACAAGGACCATCGCACTTGGCGTTGTCCGGGTCCGGATGCGCTTCGAGGAACAGGCCGGCCAGATTCTGGCTCAGGCCAGCCTTGGCCAGATCCAGCACCTGGGCACGACGACCGCCTGCAGAATCGGAGCGACCACCGGGCATCTGCAACGCATGGGTCACGTCGAAGAATACCGGGTACTCGAACTGCTTCATGATGCCAAAGCCGAGCATGTCCACCACCAGGTTGTTGTACCCGAAGCTCGAACCACGCTCGCAGAGGATCAACTGGTCATTACCGGCTTCTTCGCACTTGGTCAGGATGTGTTTCATTTCCTGGGGGGCGAGAAACTGGGCTTTCTTGATGTTGATCACCGCACCGGTCTTGGCCATCGCGACCACCAGATCCGTCTGCCGGGACAGGAATGCCGGCAGCTGGATGATGTCGCAGACTTCAGCCACGGCAGCTGCCTGATGGGGCTCATGGACATCCGTGATCAGCGGCACGTTGAAGGTGCGCTTGATCTCTTCGAAAATACGCAGGCCTTCTTCGAGGCCGGGGCCACGGTAAGAAGTCACGGACGAACGGTTGGCCTTGTCGAAGCTGGCCTTGAATACGTATGGGATGCCCAGTTTCCGGGTAACCCGCACGTACTCTTCACAGACCTGCATGGCCATGTCCCGGGATTCCAGGACATTCATGCCGCCGAACAGGACCATTGGCTTATCGTTGGCGATCTCGATCGCGCCGACACGGATGATCTTTTGAGCCATCAGAATCAAGCCTTCTTCTGGTGTTGCGTCAGTGCTGCCTTGACGAAGCCACTGAACAGCGGATGGCCATCACGTGGCGTCGAGGTGAACTCGGGGTGGAACTGGCAAGCGACGAACCATGGGTGGTCCTGCGCTTCAACCACTTCAACCAGTGCGCCGTCGCCGGAACGACCGGAAACCTTCAGGCCCGCTTCGATCAGTTGTGGCAGCAGCTTGTTGTTCACTTCATAGCGGTGGCGATGACGCTCTACGATGACATCGTTCGCGTAGCAGTCGTGCACCAGTGAACCACGTTCCAGTTGGCATTCCTGAGCGCCCAGACGCATGGTGCCGCCCAGGTCGGATGTTTCGGTACGGGTTTCGACTGCACCGGTGGCGTCTTCCCACTCAGTGATCAGGCCGACAACCGGGTGACCGCTGCTGCGATCGAACTCGGTGGAGTTGGCGTCTTTCCAGCCCAGCACATTACGTGCGAACTCAATGACAGCCACTTGCATACCCAGGCAGATACCCAGGTAAGGCACCTTGTTTTCGCGAGCGAACTGCACGGCGGTGATCTTGCCTTCCACACCACGCAGACCGAAACCGCCAGGTACCAGGATCGCGTCCACGCCTTCAAGCAGCGCAGTACCCTGATTCTCGATGTCTTCGGAGTCGATATAACGCAGGTTGACCTTGGTACGGTTGGAAATACCGGCGTGGCTCATCGCTTCGATCAGCGACTTGTACGCATCCAGCAGCTCCATGTACTTGCCGACCATGGCGATGGTGACTTCGTGCTCCGGGTTGAGCTTGGCGTCCACCACCTTGTCCCACTCGGACAGATCGGCACCATTGCATTGCAGGCCGAAACGCTCGACGACGAAGTCATCCAGGCCCTGGGCGTGGAGCATGCCCGGGATCTTGTAGATGGTGTCGGCGTCTTCCAGCGAGATCACCGCACGTTCTTCAACGTTGGTGAACAGCGCGATCTTGCGACGCGAGGACACATCGACATGGTGGTCGGAGCGGCAGATCAGCACGTCCGGCTGCAGGCCGATGGAGCGCAGTTCCTTAACCGAGTGCTGAGTAGGTTTGGTCTTGGTCTCGCCAGCGGTGGCGATGTAAGGAACCAGAGTCAGGTGCATCAGCATCGCGCGCTTGGCGCCGACTTCGATGCGCAACTGACGGATGGCTTCGAGGAACGGTTGCGACTCGATGTCACCCACGGTGCCACCGATCTCGACCATCGCCACGTCGGCATCGCCGGCGCCCTTGATGATGCGACGCTTGATTTCATCGGTGATGTGCGGAATCACCTGAATGGTCGCGCCCAGATAATCACCACGGCGCTCTTTGCGCAGGACGTGTTCATACACACGGCCAGTGGTGAAGTTGTTGTTCTGGGTCATGGTGGTACGGATGAACCGCTCGTAGTGGCCCAGGTCCAGGTCGGTCTCGGCGCCGTCATGGGTGACGAACACTTCACCGTGCTGGAACGGGCTCATGGTGCCCGGGTCCACGTTGATATAGGGGTCCAGCTTGAGCATGGTGACCTTAAGTCCCCGCGCCTCCAGGATGGCCGCCAATGAAGCCGAGGCAATGCCTTTCCCCAATGAAGAAACAACACCGCCCGTGACGAAGATGTAGCGCGTCATGAAAAACCCTAGAAGTCTGCGTTAAAGCGGTCAGAGCCGCCGGGGAAAGCGAAGGAAGGCCGAAGCCCCCGATTACCGACAAGATTCACAGTGCGCTCCTCAAACGGTTGCGTTGAAACTGACAGGTTGAAGAAACCGGTCCATCGCGCGTCACATTTTTTGGAATCGCCCAGTAAAGACTGGCTGGCAATCGGCAACTCATGTCGATTCAGAAGAATCCACAGAAGTTGTATCAAGAAGGGAGCGTAGTCTACCGGAAACGCCCTTTCAGCTCAAACTTTGGTCATTCGTCGGTGGCAACCAGCGTAAACGCCAGTGCCCACGGGCGCTGCCGTCCAGTCCGGGCAGCTTGGCAACGGCCAATAACTCGTCGGCACGATAGAGCAGCGGCAATCGGCCGCGCACGAACAGAGGTAAATGATGCTCGTTGAGCAAGCGTTTCAAGTCCCGGTGTCCGCGTTCGGGCTGACGCAAGATTTCACCGCCCTGACGGTAACGCACCTCCAGCGGCCCAGCCGGGGCTTGCCCCTGGAAATCGACCTGGCCATTGCCGGCAAGCGTGAGCGGGTGCGACGGTTCGATCCAGATCGTTTCTTGCACAGGCTGTTCAAGCCATGTCCCGGACAGCCACCAGATCCGCCCTTCTGCCCGGTGGAGTTCGCCATCGGCCAAACGCCAGAGCGGCCGCCCACCTGACCCCGCATCCCGCAGGCTGTCCCAACCGCGCCAATGGTCGCTGTCCGGTAAACGGGTCAAGGGTGCCAGCCAGTAGCGCAGGGCATTGCGCTGGCGTGACGGGGAAAGAGTGAGTAGCGGCGCAAGCGCTAACGACGGCACGCTGATCCAGGGGAATGGCGATTGGCTTTGGGCCGACGCAAGGTCCTGCAGCGCCAACTCGTCGAGCAGGGTTTGCGCCTCGCTCATGTGCGCCGCCGCTCGCGCCAGACTGGCGGTGGCCTGGGGCCAACGTGCAGTCAGGGACGGCAGCACCTCGTTACGCAGGTAATTGCGGGAGAACTGGCTGTCCTGGTTGCTGGGGTCTTCGATCCAGATCAGGCTTTGTTCCCCTGCATAAGCTTCAAGCTCAGCCCGGGACGCCTCCAGCAGCGGTCGTAGCAAATGACCATGGCCCAAGGGTCGCTGATCGGGCATCGCTGCCAGCCCGCGCACACCCGCACCGCGCAACAGACGAAACAACAGGGTTTCAGCTTGATCGTCCCGGTGTTGCGCCGTCAGCAGCAACTCACCGGGCGCCAGCAACCGGGTAAACGCTGCATAGCGCGCTTCACGGGCAGCTTGTTCAAGGCTGGCACCGGTTTGCACCTGCACCTCGACGACCCGCAACGGTACGCCCAGGGCTGTGCAAACACGATGACAATGGGCAGGCCATGCGTCGGCAACGGTTTGCAGACCGTGGTGGACATGGATGGCGTTGAGCGCAGGAAGGGTTTCATGCCTGGCCAGATCGGCCAAAAGGTGCAGCAGCACCGTGGAGTCGAGGCCGCCAGAGAATGCGATGTGCCAGGTGGGGGCATTGCGCCAGGGTTTGAGGACCTGCAGCAATCGGGAGGGGAGATCGTGGTTGCGGTACTTGCCGCGATTCATGGACAGCACCCCGCTCTGCGAAATGTAGGAGCGGGCTTGCCCGCGATGGACCGCGAAGCGGCCCCAACCATTACGACTGCGTTGCAGCCGATCGCGGGCAAGCCCACTCCTACAATGGCACTTGAATCAGAGGCCGTAGCTCATCAGGCGCTCGTAGCGACGGGCCAGCAGCTCGTCGTTGTCGAACTTCTTGAGCATCGCCAGCTGGCTGCTCAATTCGGCACGGATCGAAGCAGCTGCTGCCACCGGATCACGGTGCGCGCCGCCCAGCGGTTCGCCGATCACTTTGTCGACAATGCCCAGGCCTTTGAGGCGATCAGCGGTGATGCCCATGGCTTCGGCGGCGTCAGGCGCTTTTTCAGCGGTCTTCCACAGGATCGATGCACAGCCTTCTGGCGAGATAACCGCGTACGTCGAGTACTGCAGCATGTTCAGTTGATCGCAGACACCGATAGCCAACGCACCACCGGAACCACCTTCACCGATAACGGTGGCGATGATCGGGGTCTTCAGACGTGCCATCACTCGCAGGTTCCAGGCAATCGCTTCGCTCTGGTTGCGCTCTTCGGCGTCAATACCCGGGTAGGCGCCAGGCGTGTCGATAAAGGTCAGGATCGGCATCTTGAAACGCTCAGCCATTTCCATCAGGCGGCACGCCTTGCGATAGCCTTCCGGACGCGGCATGCCGAAGTTGCGGCGCACTTTCTCACGCACTTCGCGGCCTTTCTGGTGACCGATCACCATCACAGGCTGGTCATCAAGGCGCGCAACGCCACCGACAATGGCGGCGTCATCGGAGAAGTGGCGGTCGCCGTGCAACTCATCGAACTCGGTGAAGATGTGCTGGATGTAATCCAGGGTGTACGGGCGACGCGGATGACGCGCCATGCGCGCGATCTGCCAACTGGTCAGGTTGCCGAAAATGCTTTCGGTGAGCGTATTGCTCTTCTCTTGCAGACGAGAGATTTCATCGCCGATGTTCAGCGAATTGTCGTTACCAACCAAACGCAGCTCTTCGATCTTGGCTTGCAGGTCAGCAATCGGCTGTTCGAAATCCAGAAAATTCGGGTTCATAGGCTTCCGTCTTGGGTCGACGGCCAAGAGGCCGACCGGTTGATCCGTAAAACGCCTTACCTTAAAGGAACAGGCGCATTCAGGTCGAGTTTAAATAATCAGTGGCTGAGCAATCAGCGGTACTGCAGGAAGACGTTCTCACGCCCGAACTGGTCACGCAGTGCCTGAATCAAGCTGTCTGCGGGATCGATTCGCCACGCTTCGCCAAACTGCAACAACGCTCTGGCATCCAGCCCGGTGTAGTCCAGGGTAATAGGGCACGCCCCGCGATGCCGCTTGCACAAGTCGCCCAGCCAGCGCAGCCGATCGCCCTTGAGGGCATCGGCATGCACGGTCAGGCGCAGGCTTTCGGCAAGATTGGTGCGTGCATCTTCAATACTCATGACACGTTTGGCCCGCAAACGCAGCCCGCCGGAGAAGTCATCATTGCTGACTTCACCTTCGACCACCACCATCGCATCGGTCTGCAGCAGCGATTGCGCGGAGTGGAATGCCTCGGCAAACAGCGACGCTTCGATACGGCCGGAGCGGTCGTCCAGGGTAATGAAGCCCATCTTGTCGCCTTTCTTGTTCTTCATCACCCGCAGGGCAATGATCAAGCCGGCCACCGTCTGGGTATCACGGGCGGGTTTGAGGTCAATGATCCGCTGACGTGCAAAACGACGTATCTCGCCTTCGTATTCGTCAATCGGATGCCCGGTCAGGTACAGACCCAGGGTTTCCTTTTCACCCCGCAAGCGGTCCTTGAGGCTCAGTTCCTTGGTCTTGCGATGGTTGGCGTAGACATCGGCGTCTTCTTCGACGAACAGGCCGCCAAACAAGTCAGAGTGGCCGCTGTCATGGCTGCGCGCGGTCTGCTCGGCAGCCTGGATCGCTTCTTCCAGTGCAGCCAGCAATACCGAGCGGTTACGGTCAAGGTTGGCTTGATAGGCCTTGGGCTCGGTTTCGAAATACGGGCCCAGGCGATCCAGCGCGCCGCTGCGGATCAAGCCATCCAGGGTCCGCTTGTTGACGCGCTTGAGGTCAACCCGGGCGCAGAAATCGAACAAATCCTTGAACGGACCCGCTTGCCGCGCTTCGGTAATCGCCTCGACCGGCCCCTCGCCCACCCCTTTGATCGCGCCCAGGCCATACAGAATGCGGCCATCATCGCTAACGGTGAATTTGAACTCGGAGATGTTCACATCCGGCGCATCGAGGCGCAGCTTCATGCTGCGCACTTCCTCGATCAGGGTCACCACCTTGTCGGTGTTGTGCATATCCGCAGACAACACCGCCGCCATGAACGGCGCCGGGTAGTGGGTCTTGAGCCAGGCAGTCTGATACGAAACCAGCCCGTAAGCAGCCGAATGAGATTTGTTGAAGCCGTAACCGGCGAATTTTTCCACCAAGTCAAAAATGTTGCCGGCCAGGTCCGGGTCGATGTTGTTGGTCTTGCAGCCCTCGATGAAGCCACCACGCTGCTTGGCCATCTCCTCGGGTTTCTTCTTACCCATCGCCCGACGCAGCATGTCTGCGCCGCCGAGGGTATAGCCCGCCATGACCTGGGCAATCTGCATCACCTGTTCCTGATACAGGATGATGCCGTAGGTAGGCGCCAGCACCGGCTTCAGGCCTTCGTACTGGTAATCGACGTGGGGGTACGACAGTTCGGCGCGACCGTGTTTACGGTTGATGAAGTCGTCCACCATCCCTGATTGCAACGGGCCAGGACGGAACAGTGCTACCAGTGCGATCAAGTCTTCCAGGCAGTCGGGCTTGAGCTTCTTGATCAGCTCCTTCATGCCCCGGGACTCAAGCTGGAACACCGCCGTGGTTTCGGCTTTCTGCAGCAGTTGGTACGTCGGCAGATCGTCCAGCGGAATGAAGGCGATGTCCAGCGGCGCCTCATCGACCTTGGCTCGGTCGCGGTTGATGGTTTTCAGCGCCCAGTCGATGATTGTCAGGGTTCGCAGGCCCAGGAAGTCGAACTTCACCAGCCCCGCTGCCTCGACGTCATCCTTGTCGAACTGGGTCACCAGGCCGTCACCGGCCTCGTCGCAATAAATCGCCGAGAAGTCCGTCAGTTTGGTCGGCGCGATCACCACGCCACCTGCGTGCTTGCCGACGTTACGCACAACGCCTTCGAGCTTGCGGGCCATTTCCCAGATTTCCGCCGCTTCCTCGTCGACCTTGAGGAAGTCGCGCAGGATTTCTTCCTGCTCGTAGGCTTTTTCCAGGGTCATGCCGACTTCGAAGGGGATCATCTTCGATAGGCGATCCGCCAGACCGTAGGACTTGCCCTGCACTCGTGCCACGTCACGGACCACAGCCTTGGCCGCCATCGAACCGAACGTGATGATCTGGCTAACCGCGTTGCGACCGTACTTCTCAGCCACGTAATCAATAACCCGATCTCGACCGTCCATGCAGAAGTCGACGTCGAAGTCGGGCATCGAGACCCGTTCCGGGTTAAGGAACCGTTCGAACAGCAGGTCGTATTCCAGCGGGTCCAGGTCGGTGATCTTCTGCACGTAGGCCACCAGCGAACCGGCACCCGACCCACGGCCCGGCCCCACAGGCACACCGTTGCTCTTGGCCCACTGGATGAAGTCCATCACGATCAGGAAGTAACCGGGGAACCCCATCTGGATGATGATATCCAGCTCGAAATTCAGCCGGTCAACATAGACCTGACGCTTGGCCTCGTAGTCCGGAGTGGTCTCACGAGGCCACAACACCGCCAGACGCTCTTCAAGGCCGTCAAACGAGACCTTGCGGAAATATTCATCGATGGTCATGCCATCGGGGATCGGGAAGTTGGGCAGAAAGTGCGTGCCCAGCTTCACTTCGATATTGCAGCGCTTGGCAATTTCAACCGAGTTTTCCAGCGCCTCGGGCAAGTCGCTGAACAGCTCGGCCATTTCTTCCGCGCTTTTGAGGTACTGCTGGTCGCTGTAATTGTGCGAGCGACGCGGGTCGTCCAGTGCCCGCCCCTCACCAATGCAGACCCGCGTTTCGTGGGCTTCGAAGTCTTCCTGCTTGATGAAGCGCACATCGTTGGTCGCCACCAGCGGCGCGCCATGGCGTTCGGCCAGGGCAACGGCGGCATGCAGGTGTTCTTCGTCATTGGCGCGGTTGGTGCGCTGCACTTCGACGTAGAAACGATCAGGGAAAACCGCCATCCACTCCTGGAGCAACTGGTCGGCCTCGCCGGGGTTGCCTCCCAGCAGGGCCATGCCGATCTCGCCTTCCTTCGCAGCAGACAGGGCAATCAAGCCTTCGCTTGCCTCGGCCACCCATTCACGCTCGATGATGATCTGGCCGTTACGCTGGCCTTCGATGAAGCCGCGAGAGATCAGCTCGGTCAGGTTGCGATAACCCACAGGGTTCATCACCAACAGGCTGATGCGGCTCAGCGCGTTGTCTGCGTCCTTGTTCGACAGCCACAGGTCGGCGCCACAGATGGGCTTGATCCCGGCGCCCATGGCTGCCTTGTAGAACTTGACCAACGAACACATGTTGTTCTGATCGGTCACGGCCACGGCTGGCATACCCATGCTCGCCAGGGTCTTGACCAGGGGCTTGACCCGCACCAGACCATCGACCAACGAGTATTCGGTGTGCAGGCGTAGATGAACGAAAGAAGCCGGCATGCTGATCCTTTAACGCGAAATACAAAAAACGAAGGCCCGGATTGTATCGGGCCTCAGTTGAAAACATCAGCCCGTAATCAGACCGGGCATTATCGAAGCCGACGCCTGCACCAACAGCTCACGCGCTTCGTAGGCAGCCCGCACGGGCGCGAAGGAACGGCGGTGAATCGGTGTCGGCCCCAAACGTGCCAGTGCTTCCAGATGAACGGGTGTGGGGTAACCCTTGTGCCCGCCAATGCCATAGCCAGGGTAGATCAGCTCGAACGCCGCCATTTCCCGATCACGGCTGACCTTGGCCAGAATCGATGCCGCTGCAATCGCCGGCACCTGGGCATCACCCTGAATCACCGGAGCGCTGGGCACCGATAACTGTGGGCAGCGATTACCGTCGATCAACGCCAGTTTTGGCGTAATGGACAAGCCTTCAACGGCGCGCTTCATCGCCAGCATCGTGGCGTGAAGAATGTTCAGCTCGTCGATTTCCTCGACTTCGGCTCTGGCAATGAACCAGCACAGCGCTTTTTCGCAAATCTCGTCGTAGAGCTTCTCGCGACGGGCTTCGGTCAGCTTTTTCGAGTCATTGAGGCCCAGAATCGGGCGACGCGGGTCCAGGATGACAGCGGCCGTCACCACGGCGCCACACAGCGGGCCACGGCCCACTTCATCGACACCGGCAACCAGATCCTCGACCAGATTGAAATCCAAACCCATTTGCATTTAATGCGAACTCACTGTGAAGGCGCGCGCCCTATCAGGCTCAACACCGCTTCGGCTGCCTGATTGGACGCATCGCGGCGCAAGGTCCGGTGAATTTCGTCGAACCCGTCGGTCTGTACATGACCGTCGTCGAGCAATGGCAGCAAGTTCTGCGCCAGTGCTTGCGGGGTTGCAGCATCCTGCAGCAGCTCCGGCACCAACAGGCGACGGGCGAGCAGGTTCGGCAACGAGACGTACGGGCTTTTCACCAGACGCTTGAGAATCCAAAAGGTAATCGGCGCCAGACGGTAGGCAACGACCATGGGTCGCTTGTACAGCAGCGCTTCCAGGGTCGCAGTGCCCGACGCGATCAGCACCGCATTGCAGGCGGCCAGCGCCAGGTGGGATTGCCCGTCGAGCAAGGTCACAGGCAAATCGCGCCCTTGCAACAGTTGCTCGATCTGTACGCGTCGTTGGGGGCTGGCGCAAGGCAGCACGAAACGCAGGTTCGGGCGCACACTCAGAAGACGCTCGGCGGTATCGAAGAACAAGGCGCCCAGGCGACCGACTTCACCACCACGGCTACCCGGCATCAACGCAACCACCGGGCCGTCGCCAAACCCCAGCTTGGCACGGGCAGCATCGCGGTCGGTTTCAAGGGCGATGGTGTCGGCAAGGGGGTGCCCGACGAACCGCACTGGCACGCCCTTCTCTTCATAGAAGCGCGCCTCGAAAGGCAGCAGCGTGAGCATCAGGTCACAGCCTTCACGGATCTTCAGCACACGCTTCTGACGCCATGCCCAGACCGAAGGGCTGACGTAATGCACCGTCTTGATGCCTGCCTGACGCAATTTGAGTTCGATATTGAGGGTGAAATCCGGGGCATCGATGCCGATGAAAACATCAGGCTTATATTCGATCAGCGTCTGGATCAGCAGTTTGCGACGGGCCAGCAACTCCTTGAGTCGCCCCAGCACTTCCACCAGTCCCATGACTGACAGGCGCTCCATGGGGAAGTACGAGTTCATGCCTTCGGCCTCCATCAACGGGCCGCCAACGCCAATGAACTCAACCTCAGGATGGCGCGCCTTGATGGCTCGCATTAGTCCGGAACCGAGGATATCGCCGGACGCTTCGCCAGCAACCAGCGCGACTCGCAGTACATTACTCATGGTTAACGAGTGATGCCGCGGGTCGAGGTCTGGATGGACTCAAGGAACAGGGCAACTTCAGGGAACAAGGCCGCGGGCTCGGCCAGCTCGACGATGGCCTGATCGACCGTCAGGCCCTGGCGATACACCACTTTGTAGGCGCGACGCAGCGCATGAATGGCCTCTTCGCTGAACCCACGACGGCGCATGCCTTCGAAGTTCATGCTACGGGCTTCAGCCGGATTGCCGAATACGGTAACGAACGCAGGAACGTCCTTGCCGATGGCCGTGCCCATGCCGGAGAAACTGTGGGCGCCAATGTGGCAGAACTGATGAACCAGGGTAAAACCCGACAGGATCGCCCAGTCATTCACGTGCACGTGGCCCGCCAACGCAGTGTTGTTGACCAGGATGCAATGGTTGCCAATGACGCTATCGTGACCGATATGGGCATAGGCCATGATCAGGTTATGGTCACCCAGGGTGGTTTCAGCCCGATCCTGGATGGTGCCACGGTGGATGGTCACGCCTTCACGAATGACGTTGTGATCACCAATCACCAGACGCGTCGCCTCACCCTTGTACTTCAGATCAGGGGTGTCTTCGCCTACCGATGAAAACTGGTAGATGCGATTGTGCTTACCAATCCTGGTAGGGCCGCGAAGGATCACGTGCGGCCCGATTACAGTACCCTCACCAATTTCAACACCGGCTCCGACGATCGACCACGGGCCGACCTCTACATCGTCGGCCAGAACGGCCGTCGGATCGATGATTGCGCGAGGGTCAATCAAACTCATAGCTTACGTTCCGCGCAGATGATTTCTGCGGAGCACACCGGTTTGCCATCGACAGAAGCCTGACATTCAAACTTCCAGATCTGACGCTTGCAGCTGATGAAACGTGCTTCGAGGATCAATTGATCGCCCGGCATCACAGGCTGACGGAAACGCAGCTTGTCGGAGCCCACGAAGTAATACAGCGTGCCATCTGCAGGTTTTACGTCAAGCATCTTGAAACCGAGGATACCAGCAGCCTGGGCCATCGCTTCAATGATCAGTACGCCCGGCATGATTGGGTGCTGGGGGAAGTGACCGTTGAAAAAAGGCTCATTGATGCTGACATTCTTGTAGGCACGAATGCTTTTGCTCTCGACATCCAACTCCACCACGCGGTCCACCAGCAGGAACGGGTAACGGTGAGGCAGGTATTCGCGAATTTCGTTGATGTCCATCATTTCGAGGGGAAGCCTGTAGTAAAGATTGGGAGTGCGCGACTAACGCGCGGCACTCCTCTAGCAATCAAGGAGGCAGTTTATAGGCTGTGCACGCTTGATATGGAAAAGGTATCAGCCATCTGATGAAGCATTACCGCTCGAGGTCACTGCCTCAACAACCTTTTCGAGCTGTTGCAGCCGTCGCGCCATGTCGTCGAGCTGGCGAATACGTGCCGCGCTCTTGCGCCATTCGGCAGCGGGCTGCATGGCCGTCCCCGAAGAATAGGAGCCCGGCTCGGTAATTGAGCGAGTCACCATCGTCATTCCGGTGATGAAAACACCGTCGCAGATTTCGATATGCCCCACCAGACCAACACCACCGGCAAGCATGCAATGCTTGCCAATCTTCGCGCTACCGGAAATACCGACACAAGCAGCCATTGCGGTGTGGTCGCCCACCTGCACGTTGTGTGCAATCTGAATCTGGTTGTCCAGCTTGACGCCATTGCCGATCAACGTATCTGCCAGCGCACCACGGTCAATGGCGGTATTGACGCCGATTTCCACGTCATCGCCGATCAGTACACCGCCAATCTGGGCGATCTTCTGCCACACACCCTTCTCATTGGCGAAACCAAAACCTTCACCGCCCAATACCGCACCGGACTGAATCACCACACGCTTGCCGATGCGCACATCGTGATAAAGCGTGACGCGAGGCGCCAACCAGCCGCCTTCGCCGATTTCGCAACGGGCGCCGATAAAGCACTGCGCACCGATGGTCACACCCGCCGCAATCCGCGCTCCACTTTCGATAACCGCAAAGGCACCGACGCTGGCAGCAGGATCGACCTGCGCATCGTCAGCGACGACGGCAGTCGGGTGTATGCCCGGCAAGGCCTTGGGCTTGGGGTCGAACAGGTGAGAAATTCGTGCGTAGGCCAGATAAGGATCTGCCACCAGCAAGGCATCCCCGGCGTACGCATCCGCATCAGCCGGTTTGAGCAACACGGCTGAGGCATGGGTCACGGCGAGGAATTTACGATACTGCGGATTGGCCAGGAAGCTGACCTGACCTGGGCCGGCCTCTTGCAAAGTGGCCAGCCCGGTAATTTCCTTGTCTGCAGCGCCACGTAGCGTGGCGCCCAGGAACTCGGCCAAATCGCCGAGCTTGATAGTCGCGGTCATGATTACTTCAGCTGATTCATGCGCTCGATGACCTGGCGAGTGACGTCATACTGAGGCTTGACATCAATCACAGCGCCACGTTCGAACACCAGGTCAAACGCGCCTTTCTTGATCACTTCTTCTACAGCCTGGTCCAGCTTCGGCTTGAGTTGCTTGAGCATTTCGCGGTCAGCTACGGCCTTGGCTTCGTTCAGCTCCTTGGACTGGAACTGGAAGTCACGTGCTTTTTGCTTGAAGTCGAGCTCCAGGCGCTCGCGCTCAGGCTGGGCCATCTTGTCGCCACCGGCAACCAGACGATCCTGAATGCCTTTGGCGCTGCTTTCCAGGGCCTTGAGCTTGGTCAACTGCGGACCGAATTTCTTCTCGGCATCAACGGCGTATTTCTTGGCTGCGTCAGATTCCAGCAGTGCCATCTGATAGTTCAGAACAGCAATTTTCATTTCGGCAAACGCAGGTGAAGCTACCAAAACCGTTGCCAACAGTACCAATTGAGTCAACTTACGCACGATACAGCTCCTACAGAATTCATTGTCTTTATCGAGATCAGACGCTTAGAAGGTCTGACCCAGGGAGAATTGGAAGATTTGGGTCTGTGCATCCTCAGGCTTCTTGACCGGCATGGCCAGAGCAAAGCTCAACGGACCCAGCGCGGTAACCCAGGTCACACCAACCCCCACGGAACTGGCCAGTTGGGAGAAGTCTATGTTGGTACACTCAACTTTCTCGCCTGACGCAGTGAACTTCTGAGGGCCGCAGTTGCTGTTGAATGTGCTACCGAAGTCCCAGAACAACGAGGTTCGCAGGGAACGCTGATCCTTGATGAATGGCAGCGGGAACAGAACTTCCGCACCACCCTGCACCAGGATGTTACCGCCGAAAGGCAACGGACGTTGATCAGGGTCAGCCAGCGTACCTGGGTTGCCGTTGTTGGGTGGTCCGAAACCACGGCTCGGCGTACTACGTGGGCCCAGGGTGCTGTCCTTGAAGCCACGAACCGAGTTGAAACCACCGGCGTAGTAGTTCTCGTAGAACGGCAGACCCGAGGTCGAACCGTAACCGTCACCATAGCCCAGCTCGGTGTGCAGACGCAGGGTGTAGTTATCGGTGATCGGCTGGAAATACTGACCACGGTAATCAAGCTTGAAGAACGACAGGTCGCTGCCCGGAAGTGTCGCTTCCAGCACCAGGCTCTGGGAGTGACCGCGGGTTGGCAAGGTGCCTTTGTTCAGTGTCGACTCAGACCAGCCGGCCGACGCCTTGAAGTTCAGGAAGTTATCACCTTCCTTCTGCACGAAGTCGAAGATCTCGTCTACGGTGTAGGTACCGGTCTTGATCTTGTCTTCTTGCGCCGTCAGGCCGAAGGTCAGACGCGACGTTTCGTTGATCGGATAGCCAATGTTGACACCGGCGCCGAAGCTGTCGACCGAGTAGTTTGCAACGTCAACGTCGAGGTCTTTGTAGTCGGTCTTACGGTAGAAAGCGTTGTAACCAAGGCTCACACCGTCCGGCGTCCAGTAAGGATCGACATAGCTGAAGTTGTAACGGGTCTGGTATTCGCTCTTGGTCAGACCAAGGCTCACTTTGTTGCCCGTACCGAGGAAGTTGTTCTGGCTGATCGAACCACCCAGAATCAGGCCCGCGCTCTGTGCGAAACCGACGCTGGCGGTGATCGAACCAGAGGCTTGCTCTTCAACGGCGTAGTTCACGTCAACCTGGTCGTCGACACCCGGAACAGCCGGGGTTTCGACCTTCACTTCCTTGAAGAAGCCCAGGCGGTCAAGACGGGTTTTAGACTGGTCGATGAGGTAGGTCGAAGCCCAGCCACCTTCCATCTGACGCATCTCACGGCGCAGCACCTGATCGTCGGTCTTGGTGTTGCCGCGGAAATTGATGCGGTTTACGTAAGCACGCTTGCCCGGGTCCACCACAAAAGTGATGTCCACGGTGTGGTCTGTGTCGTTAGGTGTCGGTACGCCGTTGACGTTGGCGAAGGTATAGCCTTCGTTACCCAGACGACGGGTGATCAGGTCGGACGTGGTGGTCATGACCTTGCGCGAGAACACCTGACCTGGCTGAACCAGAAGCAGGGCCTTGACCTGATCTTCAGGCACCTTGAGGTCGCCGCTCAGCTTGACCGACTTGACGCTGTACTTTTCGCCTTCGTTGACGTTGACCGTAATGAAGACGCTTTTCTTGTCAGGCGAGATCGAAACCTGGGTCGAGGCGATATCCATGTTGATATAGCCGCGATCGAGGTAGTACGAACGCAGACGTTCCAGGTCACCAGAAAGTTTTTCCCGGGCGTACTTGTCGTCGTTCTTGAAGAAGGAGAGCCAGTTGGTGGTCTTGAGCTCGAACAGGCCGATCAGGTCATCATCAGGGAAGACGTGGTTGCCCACGACGTTGATGTGCTTGATGGCAGCCACAGTGCCTTCATTGATGTTGATCTTCAGGCCAACGCGGTTGCGCGGTTGAGGCACGACCTCGGTGGTCACTTCAGCCGAGTAACGACCTTGTGCAACGTATTGACGTTGCAGTTCGTTACGCACACCCTCGAGGGTCGCACGCTGGAAGATTTCACCCTCAGCCAGACCGGACTGCTTCAGACCTTTCATCAGGTCTTCAGTGCTGATGGCCTTGTTACCTTCGATTTCGATACTCGAAACCGAAGGGCGCTCGACCACGGTGATGACCAGGACATTGCCATCACGGCCCAGCTGGATATCTTGAAAGAACCCGGTTTTGAACAGCGCGCGAGTGGCATCCACCAGGTGACGATCATCCGCCTGCTCGCCGACGTTCAGCGGCAAGGCACCAAAGACGCTACCTGCGGAAACCCGCTGGAGGCCGTTGATACGGATATCGGAGATAGTGAAGGACTCGGCGTGAACTTCGGCGATCATCAGTACGGCGAGAACCGCAGTTAGCAGCAGACGTTTCATGAAGTCCTTTCTTATTCCAACTGGCAATAAACAAACTGCCGCAAAATGCGGCAGATTCGCAATTCAGCGAAGCTTTACAGTCGACCCAGATCGTTGACCAGTGCGAGCAACATCACCCCGACCACCAGACTGATACCGATCTGAACCCCCCAACCTTGAACCCTTTCCGAAAGGGGACGACCACGCGCCCACTCGATCAGATAAAACAGCAAGTGCCCCCCGTCCAATACTGGAATGGGCAGCAAATTTAGAACCCCCAGGCTTATGCTCAGATAGGCGAGGAAATTCAAGAAGTCACCGACCCCTGACTGGGCAGAAGCGCCCGCCACTTTAGCAATGGTTATCGGTCCGCTCAAGTTTTTTACCGAGAGCTCGCCGAACAACATTTTGCGGAGTGAATCCAGGGTCAGCACACTCATGGTCCAAGTGCGCCTTGCGCCTTCCTGAATGGCCGCCAAAGGCCCGTAACTCACCTCTCGCAGCATTTCGGGTGGCCAGTCGGCACCCTTCACGCCAGCCCCCAGATAGCCCGTCGTAGCCTTGCCTTCGCCACGGGCTGCCAGTGTCAAGGGAAGGTAAAGTTGTGCGCCGTCACGTTCGACATGCAGCGAAACCTTGGTATCGGGGCGTGCGCGAACCCAGTCGACGACCTGTTGCCATTCATTGACGGGCTGATCATCGAGGGCGATCAGGCGATCACCTGTTTTCAGACCTGCGGCCTGCGCAGGACCTTTAGGATCGAGCTCGGCCAGGACCGGAGGCAAGGATGGACGCCACGGACGAATACCCAGCGACTTGATCGGATCCGGCTCGTCAGCGCCCTTGAGCCAGTCACTGAGGACAAGCTGGCGGGGTGAGTCGACTGTCGCCCCCTGGTCGCGAACATTGACGGCGATGGTGCCGCTTTCACCCAGGCGCCGTACCAGTTGCAGATTGACCGCAGCCCAGCCGGACGTCGGGTCACCGTCCACCGATACAATTTCCTGACCGACTGTCAGGCCAGCCTTGTCTGCGATGCTGCCAGACTCTACCGCGCCGATAACCGGACGCACCTGCTGGCTGCCGAGCATCGCCAGCACCCAGAAGAAAAAGATCGCCAGCAGGAAGTTGGCAACGGGGCCCGCGATGACTATGGCAATACGCTGGTAGACCGTCTTGCGATTGAACGACTCATGGGCCTGCTCAGGCGGCACGTCGCCTTCACGCTCGTCGAGCATTTTTACGTAGCCACCCAGAGGGATGGCGGCGATTACATATTCGGTCCCTTTGCGGTCATGCCAGCGCACCAGCGGCATGCCGAAACCCACCGAAAACCGCAAAACCTTGACGCCACAACGCCGGGCCACCCAAAAGTGACCAAATTCGTGAAAGGTTACCAGTACACCCAATGCGATCAGGGTGCCCACAATCATATATAGCGCGCTCATCAATCTTCTCCGGGTACTCGCCTCTCAGCTTGTGAACATCTCTGGTCGGCGCCTTCCAGCCCTACCGTTTATCGCCCGTTTCGTCCCAGCCACTTTTCGGCCAGCAGGCGTGCTTTCGCATCCACTTCAAAAACGGCCTCAAGCTCGTCCACCGCGATGACAGGCTCCAGATTCAAAACCTCATCAATGATACTCGCGATCTCAAGGTAACGGATGCGCCGATCAAGAAACGCCGCCACCGCCACTTCATTGGCCGCATTGAGCAATGCTGGTGCGCTGTTGCCCGCTTCTGCAGCCTGCCGCGCAAGACGCAGGCAAGGGAATCGCTGTTCGTCCGGCGCACTGAATTCCAGACGGGCAACACTGAACAGATCCAGCGGCGCCACGCCGGAGTCGATCCGCTTCGGCCAGGCGAGCGCATGGGCGATGGGCGTACGCATATCGGGATTGCCCAACTGCGCCAGCACCGAACCGTCCACATAATCGACCAGCGAATGGATCACGCTTTGTGGATGAATGACCACTTCGACCTGCTCAGGCCGCGCATCAAACAGCCAGCAGGCTTCGATCAACTCAAGCCCCTTATTCATCATGCTGGCCGAGTCTACAGAAATCTTGCGTCCCATCGACCAATTCGGATGGGCGCATGCTTGCTCGGGCGTCACGTCGTGAAGGTCGGCCAGTGGCGTCTCACGGAACGGACCACCGGAGGCGGTCAGCAGGATACGCCGCACACCCACCGGCCCAAGGCCCCGGGCGTAATCCACCGGCAGACACTGGAAGATCGCGTTGTGCTCACTGTCGATCGGCAACAGCACTGCGCCGCTGCGACGTACAGCCTGCATGAACAAGGCGCCGGACATCACCAGCGCTTCCTTGTTGGCCAACAGGACTTTCTTGCCTGCCTCGACGGCTGCCAGAGTAGGACGCAGCCCTGCTCCACCCACGATCGCCGCCAGCACAGCGTCGACCTCGGGGTGCACCGAGACTTCGCACAGACCGCCCTCCCCTACCAGCACGCGGGTATCCAGCGCGGCCGAAACCAGATCGACCTGCAGACTGCGAGCCGCTTCCGGCGTCGGGACAACGGCAAAACGCGGCTTGTGCAGTACGCACAGCGCCAGCAATTCACTAAGGCGGGTAAAGCCAGTGAGCGCGAACACCTGATACAGATCAGGATGACGAGCGATCACGTCCAGCGTGCTGATACCTACGGAGCCGGTAGCCCCCAGCACCGTAATCTGTTGTGGTTTACTCACAGTGCACCCCAGTTGGCAGCCCAGAGCAGCACTGCAAATACAGGAATCGCCGCCGTCAGGCTGTCGATGCGATCCAGCACACCGCCGTGACCCGGCAACAGGTTACTGCTGTCCTTGATACCGGACTGACGCTTGAACATGCTCTCGGTCAAATCGCCTACCACGGAAATCAGCACGACAACGGCCGCACCCAGTAAGCCCAGGAAAAACTGCGAGCCGGACCAGCCACGGAAAGCACCTACCACGACGGTAATCACGAGGCAGGCGATCAAGCCGCCAAATACACCTTCCCAGCTCTTGCCAGGGCTGACCTTCGGCGCGAGCTTGCGCTTGCCGAACGCCCTGCCGGAGAAGTAGGCACCGATATCAGCACCCCAGACCAGAACCATCACCGCCAGGATCAGCCAGTTACCCAACTGCCATTGCTTGATCAGCACCAGACCCTGCCACGCAGGCAGCAGGATCAACAGGCCAATGACCAGTTTGCAGACGGTGCTTGACCAGTGCGTGCTGGACTCGGGGTATGTCAATACAAGGAAAGTCGCCAGCAGCCACCAGAGTACGGCGGCGACCAGAATCCAGGGGGCGAGCCCTGGCAGCAGATACATCAGAAACAGCAAAACCGCGACAGCGGCACCGTAGCCCACCCGCGCGGTTTGTGCAGTGAAACCCGCCAATCGCGCCCATTCCCAGGCACCCAGTGTGACCACCAGCCCGATAAACAGCGCAAAACTTGCGCCCTCGAGCAGGAAAAACCCGCACAAGGCCACAGGCAGCAGGATAAGTGCAGTGATGATCCGTTGTTTCAGCATTAAGCCCGGGCTCCAGCTTCGACCTGTTCGCTCGTTTTACCGAAGCGACGTTGACGCGAAGCAAAATCGGCCAGCGCAGTGCGCATGGCATCGTGTTTGAAGTCCGGCCAGAACAGGTCGGAGAAATACAGCTCGGCATAAGCGAGCTGCCAAAGCAGGAAATTGCTGATGCGGTGTTCACCGCCGGTACGAATGCACAGGTCGGGCAATGGCAGGTCGCCGGTTGCCAGACAGGTCTGCAACAGATCCGGGGTGATATCTTCGGGCTGCAGATGACCGGCCTGAACCTCACGCGCCAGACGCTGGGCAGCCTGGGCAATATCCCATTGGCCGCCGTAGTTGGCCGCGATCTGCAAGACAAAACGATCGTTGCCTGCCGTTCGCGCCTCGGCTTCACGCATGGCGGCCTGCAACTCGGGATGAAACCGGGAGCGATCACCGATGATGCGCAAGCTGATGGCGTTTTCATTCAACCGTTTAGTCTCGCGACGCAAGGCGGTGAAGAACAGTTCCATCAACGCCCCGACCTCTTCAGCGGGGCGCTGCCAGTTTTCACTGGAGAAGGCGAACAGCGTCAGCACCTCGACCTTGGCCTCGGCGCATACCTCAATGACTGCACGAACTGCGTCAACACCTGCTTTATGCCCGGCGACACCGGGCAGCAGGCGTTTTTTCGCCCAACGATTATTACCATCCATGATGATCGCGACGTGACGCGGCACCGATGAAGGCACAGCCAGCTTGGTCTTTTCCATAAAACGCACTGACCCTTTATACGGCCATGAGATCCGCTTCTTTTTGCTTCACAGCTGTCTCGATCTCAGCGACGAACTTGTCCGTCAGCTTCTGGATGTCATCCGCTGCACGGCGCTCTTCGTCTTCGCTGATTTCCTTTTCCTTGACCAGATCCTTGAACTGGCTCAGGGAATCGCGACGGATGTTACGCACAGCGACGCGAGCGTCTTCTGCGGCATCACGCGCCTGCTTGGTGAAGCCCTTACGGGTTTCTTCAGTCAGCGCAGGCATGGAGATCAGCAGCAACTCGCCCAGGTTGGTCGGATTAAAGCCCAGGCCGGAGCTCTGGATAGCCTTGTCTACCGCAGACAGCATGTTGCGCTCGAACGCCACGACCTGCAGGGTACGCGAATCCTTGACGGTCACGTTGGCCACTTGATTGAGCGGGGTATCGGAACCATAGTAAGGCACCATCACACCACCCAGAATGCTTGGGTGAGCCTGACCTGTACGAATCCGGCTGAATGCGTGAGCCAGGGATTCCAGGGTTTTCTGCATGCGCACTTGTGCGTCTTTTTTGATTTCGTTGATCATTGTTCGCCTTCCTCGATCAGGGTTCCTTCAGCGCCGCCATGCACGATGTTCAGCAGGGCGCCGGGCTTGTTCATATTAAAGACTCGTAGCGGCATCTTGTGGTCGCGGCACAAGCAAATGGCCGTCAGATCCATCACGCCCAACTTGCGATCCAGCACTTCATCGTAAGTCAGATGATCGAACTTCTCTGCATGCGGGTCTTTGAATGGGTCTGCGGTGTACACACCATCAACCTTGGTTGCCTTGAGCACAACGTCAGCGTCGATTTCGATCGCTCGCAGGCAAGCAGCCGAATCGGTGGTGAAGAACGGGTTACCCGTGCCTGCCGCGAAAATAACCACTTCCTTGGCGTTGAGGTGACGCATGGCCTTGCGGCGATCGTAGTGATCGGTAACGCCAACCATGGAAATGGCCGACATCACAATGGCCGAAATATTGGCCCGTTCCAGCGCGTCACGCATGGCGAGCGCGTTCATCACAGTGGCCAGCATGCCCATGTGATCGCCCGTGACCCGGTCCATGCCGGCAGCACTCAAAGCCGCACCACGGAACAGGTTGCCACCGCCAATGACCAGTCCGACCTGAACGCCGATGCCGACCAGTTGGCCCACTTCCAGCGCCATGCGATCCAGAACCTTCGGATCGATGCCGAATTCTTCCGAGCCCATCAGGGCCTCGCCGCTGAGCTTGAGTAGAATGCGTTTATAGCGAGCCTGATGACCACTGCCCTGCTGAGCCATTGCGAATCTCTCCTGCGGCGTTTTAAAAAAATCTGTGCGGGCGTTTCAGCCTGCGCTAACTCTAGCCTGACGCTGTGAAAACGTCAGAACAATGCATCTTGCCAGCCACCGCTCCCAGGAAAAAAATAAATCCTTCCCCTGTTTTGACAAAGAGGCTGCGCGCGTGAGCGGGCAGCCTCTTCGGGGCGACAGTAGGTGAACCGTCTTATTGCTTGCTGGCAGCTACTTGAGCAGCAACTTCTTCAGCGAAGTTGTCGACCGGCTTCTCGATGCCATCACCTACTTTGAAGTAAGTGAAGGAAACGATTTCAGCGCCTTCCTTCTTGACCAGAGCACCTACGGTGATTTCCGGATTCTTGACGAAAGCTTGCTCAACCAGACTGGCTTCAGCCAGGAACTTGCTGATACGACCGCCAACCATTTTTTCAACGATTTCAGCTGGCTTGCCTTTGATCTTGTCTTCGTTGAGGCTCAGGAAAACGCCTTTTTCGCGTTCAATGGCTTCAGCGGAAACCTGCGATGGCAGCAGGAACTCTGGGTTGGTGGCAGCGACGTGCATGGCAACGTCTTTCGCCAGATCTTCGTTGCCGCCTTTGAGAGCAACAACAACGCCGATCTTGTTGCCGTGCAGGTAAGCACCAACAACATCACCTTCGATACGAGCCAGACGACGAATGTTGACGTTCTCGCCAACTTTGCCGACCAGTGTTTCGCGAGCCGATTCCTGAGCGGCGATCAGCGGAGCTGCGTCGGTCAGTTTGTCAGCAAAGGCTTTTTCAACGCTTTCAGCGACGAAATTCTTGAAGTCGTCCTGCAGAGCCAGGAAGTCGGTCTGCGAGTTGACTTCCAGGATAACGGCAGCTTTGCCGTCGCCCTTGATTGCGATAGAGCCTTCAGCAGCGACGTTGCCTGCTTTTTTGGCAGCCTTGATCGCGCCGGAAGCACGCATGTCATCAATGGCTTTTTCGATGTCGCCGCCAGCCTTGGTCAAGGCTTTTTTGCAGTCCATCATGCCTTCGCCGGTACGCTCGCGCAGTTCTTTAACCAACGCTGCAGTAATCTCTGCCATTTCAAAATCCTCTTGGATAGGTCTTAAACCATTCCACCCGTTCGAGCGGGCGTTCAATACTTGAAAACCAATAGTGACAGCAGCACATGACAACCAGGGCCATGACAACGCCAACAAATGATTTTCGAGGTGGCAAAAAGGGGGCCAAGCCCCCTTTTTGCGTACTGAGTAAACGCTAGGCGTTAGCTACTCAGCCTTCAACAACCGCTGCAGCTGGAGCTTCTTCGACGAATACGTCGGTGCCGCCAGCAACATTGTTACGACCACGGATAACAGCGTCAGCCATCGAACCCATGTACAGCTGGATGGCGCGGATGGCGTCATCGTTGCCTGGGATGATGTAGTCAACGCCTTCCGGGCTGCTGTTGGTATCGACTACGCCGATAACCGGGATACCCAGTTTGTTGGCTTCGGTGATCGCGATGCGCTCGTGATCAACGTCGATAACGAACAGAGCGTCTGGCAGACCGCCCATGTCCTTGATACCACCCAGGCTACGATCCAGCTTTTCCAGATCGCGAGTGCGCATCAGCGCCTCTTTCTTGGTCAGCTTGGTGAAAGTGCCGTCTTCAGCCTGGATTTCAAGCTCACGCAGACGCTTGATCGACTGACGGATGGTTTTGAAGTTGGTCAGCATGCCGCCCAACCAGCGGTGATCGACGTAAGGCGAGCCGCAACGTGCAGCTTCTTCAGCAACGATCTTGCCAGCGGAACGCTTGGTGCCGACGAACAGAATCTTGTTTTTGCCCGAAGCCAGGCGCTCAACGAAAGTCAGAGCTTCGTTGAACATTGGCAGGGTTTTTTCAAGGTTGATGATGTGGATCTTGTTACGCGCGCCGAAAATGTATTTACCCATTTTCGGATTCCAGTAACGGGTTTGGTGACCGAAGTGCACACCGGCCTTCAGCATATCGCGCATGTTGACTTGGGACATGATAGTTCCTTGATAAGTCGGGTTAGGCCTCCACGTATCCCAATGACCAACCAGCGGCTTCGAGCCGAAGGCACCCAGGTCATCGTGTCGACACGTGTGTGGGTTTAAGCTCTCTGGGCATACCCCGGAAAGCGGCGCATTTTATATCACAAACAGTTGGATAACGGAACACGAAATACGATCCGGTGCTGACGTGCATTTGCATGGGCCGCCTTGCGCCGAATGCTTCTATATAAAGGATGCGATGATCACCGCCACGTTGACGGTCTGATAGAATCGCCCCTTTCCGTATTTAGTCGCGCCCCCGCGGCGCCGAGAGAGCCTGTATGACCGTCACCCTCAAAACCCCTGAAGACATCGAGAAGATGCGTATCGCCGGCCGCCTGGCCGCAGAAGTGCTGGAAATGATCGGTGCCTACGTCAAGCCGGGCGTCACCACTGACGAACTGGACCGCATCTGCCATGACTACATCGTCAACGAGCAGAAGGCCATTCCTGCGCCGCTGAACTACAAGGGGTTTCCCAAGTCGATCTGCACCTCGATCAACCACGTGGTGTGCCACGGTATTCCCAACGAAAAGCCGCTCAAGGATGGCGATGTACTGAACATCGACGTCACCGTGATCAAGGACGGCTACCACGGCGACACCAGCAAGATGTTCCATGTGGGCAAAGTGCCTGAGTGGGCCGAGCGTCTGTCGAAGATCACCCAGGAATGCATGTACAAGGGCATCGAGATCGTACGTCCCGGCGCACGCCTGGGCGATATCGGCGAGGTGATCCAGAAGCACGCCGAGAAAAACGGCTTTTCCGTGGTGCGTGAATATTGCGGCCACGGCATTGGCAAGGTCTTCCATGAAGAGCCACAGGTCCTGCACTATGGCCGCGCGGGCGAAGGCATGGAGCTCAAAGAAGGCATGACCTTCACCATCGAGCCGATGATCAATCAGGGCAAGGCTGAAACCCGCTTGCTGGGCGACGGCTGGACCGCGATCACCAAGGACCGCAAATTGTCGGCACAGTGGGAACACACGATCCTGGTCACCGCCACGGGCTACGAAATCTTCACCCTGCGCAATGACGACACCATCGCCCGCACGTCGGCCTGACCGGTACGCCAGAAGCAGTACGACGTTTGTTGGAACAGGATGTTCGTTGAAACCAAGCTCGCCTGATTAGTTAGAGAGAAGGAAAGCAGTTCGATGCCGCAGGTGGATCCAGATTTGTTCGACCGCGGCCAGTTCCAGGCCGAACTGGCCTTGAAAGCGAGCCCTATCGCCGCGTTCAAGAAAGCTATCCGTCATGCCCGTGAAGTGCTCGACGGGCGTTTTCGGGCTGGCCGTGATATCCGCCGCCTCATCGAGGACCGGGCCTGGTTCGTCGATAACATCCTGCAACAGGCGTGGGAACAGTTCGACTGGAGCGAAGAAGCCGATATCGCCTTGCTGGCGGTCGGCGGCTATGGCCGTGGCGAGCTGCACCCTTACTCCGATATCGATTTGCTGATCCTGCTCGACAGTGATGATCATGAGATCTTTCGCGAGCCCATCGAGCGTTTTCTGACCCTGCTGTGGGACATCGGCCTGGAAGTCGGTCAGAGCGTGCGTTCGGTCAACGAATGCGCCCAGGAAGGCCGCGCTGATCTGACGGTGATCACCAACCTGATGGAAAGCCGGACCATCGCAGGCCCGGAGCGCCTGCGCCAGCGCATGCTGGAAGTCACCAGCCCCAGCCAGATGTGGCCAAGCAAGGACTTCTTCCTGGCCAAGCGCGCCGAGCAGAAAACCCGGCACCACAAGTACAACGACACCGAATACAACCTGGAACCCAACGTCAAGGGTTCGCCCGGTGGCCTGCGCGATATCCAGACCATTCTGTGGGTTGCCCGTCGCCAGTACGGCACCCTGAACCTGCATGCACTGGCAGGCGAAGGCTTTTTGCTGGAAAGCGAAAACAACCTGCTGGCCTCCTCCCAGGAATTCCTGTGGAAGGTGCGCTACGCCCTGCACATGCTCGCCGGACGCTCGGAAGACCGGCTGCTGTTCGACTACCAGAGCAGCATTGCGGGCCTTTTGGGCTATCAGGACAGCGACGCCAAGCTGGCCATCGAACGCTTCATGCAAAAGTACTATCGGGTGGTCATGAGCATTGCCCAGCTCAGCGACCTGATCATCCAGCACTTCGAAGAAGTCATTCTCAGCGAGGACGAGAGCGGCAACACCCAGCCGATCAACTCACGCTTCCAGCTGCACGATGGCTATATCGAAGCGACCCGCCATAACGTCTTCAAACGCACGCCGTTCGCGATGATCGAGATTTTCGTGCTGATGGCTCAGCACCCGGAAATCAAGGGTGTACGCGCCGACACCATTCGCCTGTTGCGTGAGCATCGGCACCTCATCAATGACGATTTCCGCAACGATATTCGCAACACCAGCCTGTTCATCGAGCTGTTCAAGTGCGAAATCGGTATTCACCGCAACCTGCGCCGCATGAACCGCTACGGCATCCTGGGCCTGTACCTGCCCGAGTTCGGCCATATCGTCGGGCAGATGCAGCACGACCTGTTCCACATCTATACCGTGGACGCCCACACGCTGAACCTGATCAAGCACCTGCGCAAGCTGCAATACACCCAGGTGTCCGAGAAATTCCCGCTGGCCAGCAAGATCATGGGCAAGCTGCCCAAACCTGAGCTGATCTACCTGGCCGGTTTGTATCACGACATCGGCAAAGGCCGGGGCGGTGATCACTCCGAGCTGGGCGCAGTGGATGCGGAAGCGTTCTGCGCCCGTCATCACTTGCCGAACTGGGACACGCGCCTGATCGTCTGGCTGGTGCAAAACCACCTGGTGATGTCCACCACCGCACAGCGCAAGGACTTGTCCGACCCGCAGGTCATCCATGACTTCGCCCAGTTCGTGGGCGACGAAATCCATCTGGATTACCTCTACGTCCTGACTGTGGCCGACATCAACGCCACCAACCCGACGCTCTGGAACTCCTGGCGGGCCAGCCTGCTGCGCCAGCTGTACACCGAAACCAAGCGCGCCCTCAAACGCGGGCTGGAGAACCCGGTGGACCGCGAAGAGCAGATCCGTCGCACCCAGAGTGCCGCGCTGGACATTCTGGTGCGCAACGGCACCGATCCGGACGACGTCGAGCATCTGTGGTCGCAACTGGGGGATGACTACTTCCTGCGGCACACAGCAGGCGATGTGGCCTGGCACAGTGATGCGATCCTGCAGCAGCCGGTCGATGGCGGCCCGCTGGTGCTGATCAAGGAAACCACCCAACGCGAATTCGAAGGCGGCACGCAGATCTTCATCTATGCGCCGGACCAGCACGATTTCTTTGCGGTGACCGTAGCGGCCATGGACCAGTTGAACCTCAATATCCATGACGCCCGGGTTATCACTTCCAGCAGCCAGTTCACCCTCGACACCTACATTGTGCTGGACAACGATGGCGGCTCGATTGGCGATAATCCGCAGCGGATCAAGCAGATTCGCGACGGCTTGACCGATGCCCTGCGCAACCCGGACGATTACCCGACCATCATCCAGCGTCGGGTGCCGCGCCAGCTCAAGCATTTCGCGTTCCCGCCGCAAGTCACGATCCACAACGACGCGCAACGCCCGGTCACCGTGCTGGAACTCAGCGCGCCTGATCGCCCTGGCCTGCTGGCGCGCATCGGCAAGATTTTCCTGGAGTTCGACCTGTCGTTGCAAAACGCCAAGATCGCCACCCTGGGCGAGCGGGTCGAAGACGTGTTCTTCATCACCGATGCCGACAACCTGCCCCTGTCCGACCCGCAACTGTGTGGCCGGCTGCAGGACGCCATTGTCGAGCAACTGAGCGTCAATCAGGAGCCCGGCGGCGAGCTGCGCATCAGCATCTGATCTGCACCTAACGATTCGACTCAACGGCGCCTGCTCCGACAGGCGCCCTGTACACCGAGATCCACTACCCATGAATAACGCCCTGCAACAGCTTCAGCCTTATCCGTTCGAAAAACTCCGCGCCCTGCTCGGCAGCGTGAAGCCCAGTGCCGACAAACGCCCCATTGCGCTGTCGATCGGCGAACCGAAACACCGGTCTCCCGATTTCGTCGCCAAGGCCCTGGCCGACAACCTCGACCAGATGGCGGTTTACCCGACCACCCTGGGCATCCCGGCCCTGCGTGAAGCGATTGCCCACTGGTGCGAACGCCGTTTTGGCGTGCCGTCCGGCTGGATTGACCCTGCCCGTAACGTGCTACCGGTCAACGGCACACGCGAGGCGCTGTTCGCCTTCACCCAGACCGTAGTCAACCGCAGCGAAGACGGGTTGGTGATCAGCCCTAACCCCTTCTACCAGATCTACGAAGGTGCAGCGTTCCTGGCAGGTGCGCAGCCGCATTACCTGCCATGCCTGGACGAAAACGGCTTTAACCCTGATTTCGACGCTGTGTCGGCCGATGTCTGGAAGCGTTGCCAGATCCTGTTCCTGTGCTCACCGGGTAACCCGACCGGCGCCCTGGTGCCGCTGGAAACCCTGACAAAACTCATCGCACTGGCCGACGAACATGATTTCGTGATCGCCGCCGACGAGTGCTACAGCGAGTTGTATTTCGACGAGGCCACACCGCCACCGGGCCTACTCAGTGCCTGCGTTGAACTGGGTCGCCAGGACTTCAAGCGCTGCGTGGTGTTCCACAGCCTGTCCAAGCGCTCCAACCTGCCAGGTCTGCGCTCGGGCTTCGTGGCCGGTGACGCGGACATTCTCAAGGCCTTCTTGCTCTATCGCACCTACCACGGCTGTGCCATGCCGGTTCAGACCCAACTGGCGAGCGTAGCGGCGTGGAATGACGAAGAGCACGTACGAGCCAACCGCACGTTGTATCGCGAGAAGTTTGACGCAGTGCTGGAGATCCTCGCCCCCGTGCTGGATGTACAGCGCCCGGATGGCGGCTTCTATCTGTGGCCAAATGTGGGCACCGATGACGCTGCGTTCTGCCGCGACCTGTTCGTTGCCGAACACGTAACCGTGGTGCCGGGCTCGTACTTGTCACGGGAAGTTGATGGCTTCAATCCAGGCGCTGGTCGCGTGCGCCTGGCACTGGTGGCTCCGCTGGCGGAGTGCATTGAAGCAGCTGAACGGATTCGCGACTTTATTACCCGGTAAGCAATAAATATTACCCTTGGCCTGCTCAGGCCGGATTACCTCCACATCTCATTCCCATGACCTGTGGAGGTCTTCCAATGTCCATCCCACTCCTGCCTGAACAGGCTTCGATGTCTCTCTGCTGCCAGCAGCATGCAAGCAATCACCAGGCCTCATACGAAGCTGCCATCAAAGAAAATCCGGCCAATGCGGCCATAACGCCCACCTATGAAAGCGAATACGGCTACGCCCACGAAGGCGATCGAGAGCCGCGCATGGTCATGGCGTTCACCAAATACTGGGCGCGTGGCCGGACGCTGAAAATCGAGTTCATGAACAACCTGCCGGACATTCTCAAACACCCCTTCATCGAAGCGGCGAGCCTGTGGTTGCCCTATGTGAACCTGAAATTCGAATTCGTCACCCAAGGCCCTAGCGACATCCGCATCGCGATGAACGACAGCATCCATCGCAGCGAGGTCGGCACCGATGCCTTGCTGGTGCCACAAGACAAGCCCACCATGGAGTTCAACCTGACGCAGATTCTGACCAACAAAATGGTGAACAACCAACTGGTCAAGAAGCCCGACTTCGACCGAACCGTTCTACATGAATTCGGACACATGCTGGGCGCCGTGCATGAACACCAGCATCCGCAATCAAACATCCCCTGGGACCAGGCGAAGCTGCTGCAACTGCTGCCGCTGGCCGGGTACACCGAAGAGATGATTCACGCCAATATCCTGGATCTCTATGAAGCGGCTGATTACCACTACAGCGCCTACGATCCAGACTCGGTAATGCATTTCGATGTACCCAACGCGCTGACGCAGGGTGATTTCCAGATTATCAATACCGGCAAGACACTCAGCCAAAAGGACATCGAATTCATGCGCAGTGTTTATCCGGATCGAAGCAACTCAAGGTTTGAGCCCTGAACTGGCAACACAGCCTGACGCCCGTCACTTGAGCTGCCCAAGCTTGGCTTCGCTCAAATCCAGCTCGCCCAGAATCTGACGCAGCACGTCATCACCAATCCGGCGATGACGTCGCAGGCTGTAGAGCTCCAGCCGCTGAGCCCGCAACGCTCGCAAGCGCAACCGACGCTCCAACTGGTCCATCTGCCAGGCCAGTGCCTGAGCTTCGGAGGTATCGTTGAACACCTCCAGCTGATGCCGATACTCAGACATGATCCGGGCCTTCACTTCTGTCGCCAGCGATGCCTGGGCCGCGTCGGGCGATGTCGTGCCATCAGCCAGCTCTTCGGCCTCCAGCGCGTGAATCGCTGCTTCGGCCGTGCGCTTCCACGCATCACGAATTTCACGCTTCATGGCCTGGTCCGGGCTTTTAACCACTCCGCGCAGCAGCAATGGCAACGCAATACAGGCCGCCGCCAGCGACAGCAGAATCACGCCGGCAGCGATAAAAATCAGCAGGTCCCGCTCAGGGAAGTCCTGCCCGGCGCTGATGAGCAAGGGCACCGACAACACACCTGCGAGCGTCACGGCACCGCGTACGCCACCCACCGTTAACAACCAGGAAGAACGCGCACTCAACTCGAGGGTTTGCTTGCTGTGTCCGCGCCAACGGCGCAGGCCAATCATCAACCGCCAGACGCTTTGCACCCAGATGAAACGCAGCGCCAGCAACACCAGAAAAATCGCCACCACGTCCAGGCAGCGCCACAACAAGCCTGGCCACAGGGTGACTTCATGGCTGCTCACGGCGCTGATGATGTCTGGCAACTGCAGCCCCAGCAGCAGGAAGATCAAGCCGTTGAACGCGAACTCCAGCAAAGCCCAGACACTGCGGTTGAGCAAGCGGGTGCTGGTCTGGCGGGGCAGCAGATCAAGCCAGCTCTGCATCATGCCAGCGGCCACGGCGGACAGAATGCCCGATACCCCAAGACGTTCGGCCAGCACATACGCGGCGAACGGCAACAGCAACATGAACACCACATGGGTGGCGGGGTCATCCCAGCCGCGGGCGATCATCCAGCTGCGCATGCGCCCTACCAGCCAGCTCAACGCGACACCCGTGGCCAACCCGCCACACGCCACCAGCACAAACGTCAGGCTGGCATCGGCCAGGGAGAACACTCCGGTCACTGCGGCCACCAGGGCGAACTTGAAGGTCACCAGGCCCGACGCATCGTTCATCAGCGCTTCGCCTTGCAGCATGTGCATGATCGGCGCTGGCAAACGGTCCTGGGCGATGGCAGATACCGCCACGGCATCGGTGGGCGACAGCACGGCCGCCAGCGCGAAAGCTACCGGCAGCGGGATAGTGGGCAACAGCCAATTAATGAAGTAACCGGCGCCCACGACCGTGAACAACACCAACCCCACCGCAAGGGTCAGGATCGCGCCACGCAGGCGCCAGAGTTCACGTTTGGGCATGCGCCAGCCATCGGAGAACAACAGCGGCGGCAGGAACAAAAACAGAAACAGCTCGGGATCGAGTGCCACATGCAGCCCCAAGGTGGGCCACGCAAGCACCGCACCCGCAGCGATTTGCACCAGTGGCAAGGGCAGCGGAATCATACGCCCCAATAAACGGGAGACACCGACCAGCGTCAGCAAGATGAGGACGGTATAGGCGGTTTGCATAGACTGTTTCCTGATCGTTCGACATGTGCGGCAACCCCATGCAGCGCACCACGAATGGGCAATCTTAACGCCTCAGACGAACCGCGCACTGCTGAACGATGGTCGCAGACGTACTGACAACCCGCTTCGCGAGCAGGCTTGCTCCCACAGGGGGCTTGTGTTCCGGCCAAAATCTGCGGCAAAACACAACACCTGTTGGAGCGAGGCTTGCCCGCGAAGGGGCCGGTGCAGTCAGCGGACATCTCTAAACCGGAACCACCGCCTTCGCGGGCAAGCCTCGCTCCAACAGTCCAGCCTACTGCCCAGCCGGTAATCAACACAGCCGCAGCACCAACTCGATCCCCGTGGCATAATCCCCGGCTGGTTTTTATCGCCTGTCTGGGGAGTGTTGGGGATGAGCGGTTCCTCTATTGAAAGCAAAGGGCTACGCCTCTTCGGAATCAAAGCCTGCGACACCATGAAAAAGGCGCGCACCTGGCTGGATGAAAAAGGCGTGAGTTACGATTTTCACGACTACAAGGCCGTGGGCATCGACCGTGAGCACTTGACGCAGTGGTGCAACGAACACGGCTGGCAAGTGGTTCTGAACAGGGCCGGGACAACCTTTCGCAAGCTCGACGACGGACAAAAAGCCGATCTCGATCAGGCCAAGGCGATTGAACTGATGCTCGCACAACCTTCGATGATCAAGCGCCCGGTGCTTGATCTCGGTACCAAAACCTTGATTGGCTTCAAGCCAGATCTGTATGCGGCGGCCATCGAGTAAGCCAAAGCGCTGCTCAAGCCCCCACTAATTTAAGAAGAGGTCTTTATGTCTACCACTCTGTTCAGCCTGGGCTTCGGCGTCGGCACCCAAAACCGTCAAGGCGCCTGGCTGGAAGTGTTTTACGCTCAGCCACTGGTCAACCCGTCTGCTGAAGTGCTGGCTGCCATCGCTCCGATCCTGGGTTACACCGGCGGCAACCAGGCCATCGCGTTCAACACCGACCTGGCGTCGAAACTGGCTGACGCACTGAAATCCGTTGACTCGGCTCAAGCAGCGTTACTGACCCGTCTGGCCGAAAGCCACAAGCCATTGGTCGCCACCCTGCTGGCTGAAGACGCAGCCCTGACCTCCACGCCTGAGGCCTACCTGAAGCTGCACCTGCTGTCGCACCGTCTGGCCAAGCCACACGGTCTGAGCCTGGCGGGTATCTTCCCGTTGCTGCCAAACGTTGCATGGACCAGCCATGGCGCCGTTGACCTGGCAGAGCTGGCCGAGCGTCAACTCGAAGCGCGTCTGAAGGGCGAGCTGCTGGAAGTGTTCTCGGTGGACAAGTTCCCGAAAATGACCGACTACGTGGTACCGAGCGGCGTGCGTATCGCTGACAGCGCCCGTGTCCGTCTGGGTGCCTACATCGGCGAAGGCACCACCGTAATGCACGAAGGCTTCGTCAACTTCAACGGCGGCACCGAAGGCCCTGGCATGATCGAAGGCCGGGTGTCGGCGGGCGTGTTCGTCGGCAAGGGTTCGGACCTGGGCGGCGGTTGCTCCACCATGGGCACCCTGTCGGGCGGCGGTAACATCATCATCAAGGTCGGCGAAGGCTGCCTGATCGGCGCCAACGCCGGTATCGGCATCCCGTTGGGTGACCGCAACACCATTGAAGCCGGTCTGTACATCACTGCGGGTACCAAGGTCGCCCTGCTGGACGAGAAAAACGAACTGGTGAAAGTGCTCAAGGCACGTGAACTGGCCGGTCAACCAGACCTGCTGTTCCGTCGCAACTCGCAAACCGGCGCCGTGGAGTGCAAATCCCACAAGTCGGCCATCGAGCTGAACGAAGCCCTGCACGCTCACAACTGATCGAATGCAGCGCCGGGCCGACGTGCTTCATGCACGTCGGCCCTACCACCGAGCACACACGACATGCTTCTGCCCTCCCCCTGGCGCGCTGACTTCCCGGCCATCGCCGCCCTGCAACGGCAAGGCCAGACTTATCTGGACAACGCCGCCACCACGCAAAAACCCCAGGCATTGATTGATGCCCTGACCCATTACTACACCAACGGTGCGGCCAATGTGCATCGGGCCCAACACTTGCCCGGCGCCCATGCGACCCAAGGGTTCGAAGACAGTCGCAACAAAGTCGCCAACTGGCTCAACGCCAGCGACTGCGGACAGATCATTTTCACCCATGGCGCGACCTCGGCCCTGAATCTGCTGGCCTACGGGCTGGAACAGCAATTCCAGGCCGGCGACGAGATCGTAATCAGCGCCCTGGAGCACCACGCCAATCTGCTGCCATGGCAGCAACTGGCACAACGTCGTGGGCTCAAACTGGTGATCCTGCCGCTGCACACCAACGGCCTGATTGACCTGGACGCCGCTCAGCAACTGATCAGCCCGCGCACCCGGCTACTCGCGGTCAGCCAGTTGTCCAACGTACTCGGTGTCTGGCAACCCCTGCCCAGCATACTGGCCATGGCAAAAGCCCAGGGCGCGCTGACCGTGGTGGACGGTGCCCAGGGCGTGGTCCACGGTCGGCATGACGTGCAGGTGCTGGGCTGCGATTTCTATGTCTTTTCCAGCCACAAGCTGTACGGCCCGGAAGGCGTTGGCGTGCTGTATGGCCATAACGACGCACTGCCGCGCCTGCAACATTGGCAATTCGGTGGCGAGATGGTACTGACCGCCGATTACCACGAAGCGAAGTTCCGCCCCGCGCCCTTGGGCTTTGAAGCCGGTACGCCGCCGATTGCCGGTGTCATCGGCCTCGGCGCGACCCTTGATTACCTGGCCAGCCTGGACCAGAGCAAGGTTATTGAACACGAGACCACCCTGCACCAGTTGTTGCTTGAAGGCTTGAGGGACCGCGAAGGCGTGAACGTGCTGGGTGAGCCTCAGCTCGCACTGGTCAGCTTTGTGGTCGAGGGTGTGCACAACGCCGACCTGGCGCATCTGCTGACCGAACAAGGCATCGCCGTGCGTGCCGGTCATCATTGCGCCATGCCACTGCTCAAGAGCCTTGGTCTGTCCGGGGCGATCCGCGTATCCCTGGCGCTGTACAACGACTCAGACGACCTGCAGCGTTTTTTCGATGCCCTGGACCAGGCATTGGAGCTACTGCGATGAGCCTGCCCGTCGATGCGCAAACCGCGCTGGATACCTTCGCCCAACCCCTAAGCTGGGAGCAACGTGCGCGCTTGTTGATGCAATGGGGCGAGCGCTTGCCAGCCCTGGGCGATGACGAAAAGAGCGGCGAACACCTTGTGCACGGCTGTGAAAGCCAGGTCTGGCTGCTGGGCAACGTCAATGAAGGCCACTGGTGGTTTCGTGCTGCCAGCGATGCGCGCTTGATTCGTGGACTGGTGGCGTTACTGCTGGCGCGGGTCAACGGCTTGTCGGCCGACGAGTTGCAACAGGTGGATCTGCCAGACTGGTTCAATCAGCTGGGCCTGAGTCGCCAGCTCTCACCTTCGCGCAGCAACGGCCTGAATGCCGTGCTGCAAAAAATGCGTCAGTTGGCCGCCGACGCTACCTGAGCAGGCTTGACGCGCTCCGACGGTCTGCGAACCCCCGCCACAATCTTGTCCACCGCCTTGGTGGCCGCGACCATGCCGAAGGTCGCCGTCACCATCATCACTGCGCCGAAACCACCGGCGCAGTCGAGTTTGACGCCGTCCCCCACGAAACTCTTCTGCAGGCAGATGCTGCCATCGGGCTTGGGGTAGCGCAGCTGCTCGGTAGAGAACACGCACGGCACACTGTAGTGGCGGGTGACGGTGCGGGAGAACCCGTAGTCGCGACGCAGGGTCGAACGCACTTTCGAAGCCAGCGGGTCGTTGAAGGTACGGTTCAGGTCGCAGACCTGGATCAGCGTCGGGTCGATCTGGCCACCAGCGCCACCGGTGGTGATGATCTGGATCTTGCGTCGTTTGCACCAGGCAATGAGTGCAGCCTTGGCGTTGACGCTGTCGATGCAGTCGAGCACGCAGTCGATGTCGGGAGTGATGTACTCGGCCATGGTTTCGCGGGTGACGAAATCCGCTACGGCATGCACCACGCAGTCGGGGTTGATCCCTCGCAGGCGCTCCGCCATGACCTCGACCTTGGGTCGGCCAACGGTGCTGTCCAGGGCATGCAACTGGCGATTACTGTTGCTGACACAGACATCGTCCAGGTCGAACAGCGAGATTTCACCCACGCCACAACGGGCCATGGCTTCCGCCGCCCAGGAGCCTACGCCACCAATCCCGACGATGGCCACATGGGCCGCACGCAACCGCTCCAGGCCTTCAATGCCATACAAACGGGCGACGCCAGCAAACCGCGGATCTTCTGTGCTCATGACCAATACCCCAAAAACCGGCGCGCATTATAGGGCGTGACGGGCGTTAGGGCATCTTTATGGGGATGACTGGCTGGAAAAGAACGAGGGCACTAGATAAGTCACCAAAATCAGTACGCAACTTCCTACCCGCAAGTCATCCCTGCTTTAATACCGACCGTCGATCAAGATAATGCCTACAAGTTCACGGGAATCGAACTTCAACGCTTGTCGGTTGACAAAGATCACGCAGGCTTGCGGCCTTCGCTGTACAGCCCTGTAAAGGCCAGAGTAGGATGCGCGCCGATCGGCGTTCGTCGGTATTCCCTGTTCCACCCTTTGGAACCAGAAACATCTATGTCATCGCGTAAATTTGGACTCAACCTTGTTGTTGTCGTGGCAATCGCCGCGCTGTTCACGGGCTTCTGGGCACTGATCAACCGTCCGGTTTCGGCACCCGACTGGCCTGAACAAATTTCCGGCTTTTCTTACTCTCCCTTCCGTCTGGGCCAAAACCCGCAGAAGGACATCTACCCGTCTGACGATGAAATGCGTCAGGACCTGGAGTTGATGAGTAAGCAGACCGACAACATCCGTACCTATTCGGTGGATGGATCATTAGGGGACATTCCCAAGCTGGCCGAAGAGTTCGGTTTGCGGGTCACCCTGGGGATCTGGATCAGCCCGGACCAGGAACGCAACGAGCGCGAAATCGCCCGTGCCATTGAACTGGCCAACACCTCACGCAGCGTGGTTCGTGTGGTGGTGGGTAACGAAGCGCTGTTCCGCCGCGAGATTACCGTTCAGCAACTGAGCGTGCTGCTGGACCGGGTCCGTGCGGCCGTAAAAGTGCCGGTGACCACTTCCGAGCAATGGCACATTTGGGAGAAATACCCGGAGCTGGCCAAGCACGTAGACCTGGTGGCTGCGCACATCCTGCCGTACTGGGAGTTCATCCCGGTCAATCAGGCCGGTCAGTTCGTCCTCGATCGCGCCCGGGAACTGCGTCACATGTTCCCGAAAAAACCACTGCTGCTGTCGGAAGTGGGCTGGCCGAGCAATGGCCGCATGCGGGGTGGTGCCGATGCGACCCAGGCGGATCAGGCGATCTACCTGCGCACGCTGGTCAACAAGCTCAACCGTCAGGGCTACAACTACTTCGTGATCGAAGCCTTCGATCAGCCGTGGAAAGCCAGTGACGAAGGTTCGGTGGGCGCCTATTGGGGCGTGTACAACGCCAACCGCCAGGCAAAATTCAACTTCGAAGGCCCGGTAGTGGCGATCCCGCAATGGCGTGTGCTGGCGATCGGCTCGGTGGTGCTGGCGATGCTGTCGCTGGCGCTGTTGCTGATCGATGGCTCGGCCTTGAGACAGCGCGGCCGTACCTTCCTGACCTTTGTCGCCTTCCTGTGTGGTTCGGTGCTGGTGTGGATCGGTTACGACTACAGCCAGCAATACAGCACCTGGTTCAGCCTGCTGGTGGGTTTCCTGCTCGCCCTCGGCGCTCTGGGCGTGTTCATCGTCTTGCTCACCGAGGCCCACGAACTGGCCGAAGCGGTCTGGACCCACAAGCGACGGCGTGAATTCCTGCCGGTGAAAACCGACAGCGCCTACCGCCCGAAAGTCTCAGTGCATGTGCCCTGCTACAACGAACCACCGGAGATGGTCAAAGAGACCCTCAACGCTCTGGCTGCCCTCGACTATCCGGACTTCGAAGTCCTGATTATCGACAACAACACCAAGGACCCGGCTGTCTGGGAACCGGTCAAGGCCCATTGCGAACTGCTGGGCGAGCGCTTCAAGTTCTTCCACGTCTCGCCGCTGGCCGGTTTCAAGGGCGGTGCGCTGAACTACCTGATCCCGCATACCGCGCCAGATGCTGAAGTGATCGCGGTGATCGACTCCGATTACTGTGTCGATCCCAACTGGCTCAAGCACATGGTGCCGCACTTCGCCGATCCGAAAATCGCCGTGGTGCAATCGCCACAGGATTATCGCGACCAGAACGAAAGCACCTTCAAGAAGCTCTGCTACTCCGAGTACAAGGGCTTCTTCCATATCGGCATGGTGACCCGCAACGACCGCGACGCGATCATCCAGCACGGGACCATGACCATGACCCGGCGCTCGGTGCTCGAAGAGCTGGGCTGGGCCGACTGGTGCATCTGTGAAGACGCCGAACTGGGTCTGCGCGTATTCGAGAAAGGCCTCTCCGCTGCCTACGCCCACAACAGCTACGGCAAGGGCCTGATGCCGGACACCTTCATCGACTTCAAGAAGCAGCGTTTCCGCTGGGCCTATGGCGCGATCCAGATCATCAAGCGCCACACCCGCAGCCTGTTGCGTGGCAAGGACACCGAGTTGACCCGTGGCCAGCGCTACCACTTCCTCGCGGGCTGGCTGCCGTGGGTGGCGGACGGCATGAACATCTTCTTCACCGTGGGTGCTCTGCTGTGGTCGTCGGCGATGATCATCGTGCCGAAACGCGTCGATCCACCGCTGCTGATTTTCGCGATCCCGCCACTGGCGTTGTTCGTATTCAAGGTCGGCAAGATCATCTTCCTCTACCGTCGCGCGGTGGGGGTCAACCTCAAGGACGCGTTCTTCGCAGCGCTGGCGGGCCTGGCGTTGTCACACACCATCGCCAAAGCGGTGTTGTATGGCTTCTTCACCACCAGCATTCCGTTCTTCCGCACGCCTAAAAATGCGGCAAGCCACGGTTTCCTGGTGGCGATTTCCGAAGCCCGGGAAGAGGTGTTCATCATGCTGTTGCTGTGGGGCGCAGCCCTGGGTATCTGCCTAGTGCAAGGCCTGCCGAGCAATGACATGCGCTTCTGGGTAGCGATGCTGCTGGTGCAGTCGCTGCCGTACCTGGCGGCGCTGATCATGGCGTTCCTGTCTTCGTTGCCGAAACCGGTGGCGGTGACTGAGCCTGCGACGGCGTGACCGCTGCTGAAATCGTTACTAAATAACACTTGGATAACATCAAACGGCGACCTTCGGGTCGCCGTTTTGCTTTAAGATAACCACCGTTTTTGCAGCACCCAGTGTTATTCGTCATCAGTGCCCTGCTCACTTTTAACCGGAACCTTTCATGACAGCCGCCGACCTTTCGCCCACTCTTCAACTCGCCTGCGACCTGATTCGTCGTCCATCGGTCACCCCGGTCGATGCCGACTGTCAGGCGGTGATGATGCAACGCCTGGGCGACGCCGGTTTTATCCTGGAGCCGATGCGCATCGAGGACGTGGACAACTTCTGGGCGAGCCATGGCACTCAGGACGGACCGGTGCTGTGTTTCGCCGGACACACCGATGTCGTCCCCACGGGCCCGGTCAACGCCTGGCAGAACGACCCGTTCGATGCACTGATCGACGCAGACGGCATGCTCTGCGGGCGTGGCGCGGCCGACATGAAAGGCAGCCTCGCGGCGATGCTGGTGGCCACCGAGCGCTTCGTCGGCGAGCACCCGAATCACAAGGGCAAAGTGGCGTTTCTGATCACCAGCGACGAAGAAGGCCCGGCACACCATGGCACCAAGGCCGTGGTCGAGCGCCTGCGTGAACGCAACGAACGCCTGGACTGGTGCATCGTCGGCGAACCATCAAGCACCACCCTGGTGGGCGACGTAGTCAAGAACGGCCGTCGCGGCTCACTGGGCGCAACCCTGACCGTGCGCGGCAAACAAGGCCATGTGGCCTACCCGCACCTGGCGAAAAACCCGATTCATCTGGCTGCTCCGGCACTGGCAGAACTGGCCGCCGAGCACTGGGACGAAGGCAATGCATTCTTCCCGCCGACCAGCTTTCAGATCTCCAACCTCAACTCCGGCACCGGCGCGACCAACGTGATCCCTGGCGAGCTGGTCGCGGTGTTCAACTTCCGCTTCTCCACCGAGTCCACGGTAGAAGGCCTGCAACAGCGGGTGACGACCATTCTCGACAAACACGGCCTGGACTGGCACGTGGACTGGGCGTTGTCCGGCCTGCCGTTCCTCACCGAACCGGGTGACCTGCTCGACGCCGTTTCTGCCAGTATCAAGGCAGTTACCGGTCGTGATACCCAGGCATCCACCAGCGGCGGCACCTCGGACGGGCGCTTCATCGCCACCCTGGGTACACAGGTGGTGGAACTGGGGCCGGTCAACGCGACCATTCACCAGGTCAACGAGCGCATCCTGGCCAGCGACCTCGACGTGCTGACCGAGATCTACTACCAGACCCTGGTCAAGTTGCTCGCGTGATGCTGACCTGCCCGATCTGCTCTGCTCCCCTCGACGCGGTAGACAACGGCGTTGTCTGCCCGGCGAACCACCGCTTTGACCGTGCACGCCAGGGCTACCTGAACCTGCTGCCGGTGCAGCACAAGAACAGCCGTGACCCCGGCGATAATCAGGCCATGGTCGAAGCCCGACGAGACTTCCTCAACGCCGGGCATTACGCTCCGGTCGCGAAACGTCTGGCGGAACTGGCAGCAGAACGCGCACCAGCCCATTGGCTGGACATCGGCTGCGGCGAGGGTTACTACACCGCGCAAATCGCCGACGCCCTGCCCGATGCTGACGGTTACGCGCTGGATATCTCCCGCGAAGCCGTCAAACGCGCCTGCCGCCGCAACCCGAAACTGACCTGGTTGATCGCCAGCATGGCCCGCGTGCCCTTGCCGGACGCCAGCTGCCAGTTTCTGGCCAGCGTGTTCAGCCCGCTGGACTGGAACGAAGCCAAGCGCCTGCTGACGCCCGGCGGCGGCTTGATGCGCGTGGGCCCGACCAACGAACACCTGATGGAATTGCGCGAGCGCCTGTACGACGAAGTGCGCGACTACGCCGATGACAAACACCTGGCGTTGGTGCCCGAACGCATGCAGCTCGATCACAGTGAAACCCTGCGTTTCAAACTCACCCTGATCGACGGTCAGGCCCGCGCCAACCTGCTGGCCATGACCCCTCACGGCTGGCGTGCCAGTGCCGAGCGCCGAGCCAACGTCATCGACCAGGCCGAGCCGTTCGAAGTCACTGTATCGATGCGCTACGATTATTTCGTGCTCCATTAACGCAGTACCCGACACCCAAATCCGCGAATGGATTTTCCCAATCAATCACGAGGCATCCATGCGCCAACCCGATATCGAGATTTACCTGAAGGACACAGACGTCGATCACAAGGCCATCGCTGAGTGGCTCAGCGTCGCCGTCGGCCCCTGCTCGGAATGGAAGCAAAAAGGCCAGACCTGGAAATGCACCGCCGGTAACGTACCCGTCACCTGGCTGCCCAAGGCCGTCGGCAAATGGAACAGCCTGTTCCTGGAAAGCGACCAGACCCCGTGGGAAGACGACATCGCCTGCGGCCGAGCGGCATTCGCCGCCCTGAACGTCGAAGTCCGCTGCGCCCCCGGCACCTGGGTAGAAGAAGAAAGCGACGACGCCGCCGACCGCTGGATCCGTATCAGCGCCGATGGTGAGGAAGAGATTGTCTGGCGTACTAGCTGACGTGTTTGACGTTTAGATCATTCCCACGTTGGGGCGTGGGGGTGATCGTCATTCATCACGGCTGAATATCTTGTAGGCTCCGAACCGTATCTCGCTCCGAAGCTACAGCGCTGCTGTGCGGAACCGAAAGGCCATGTTGGACGGGAAGCCCAAAACCTTCTCTGCCCAAAACTAACGCCTCACCCTTCCATTCATCGAAAAGAGTATGTAGCGGTATACGAATATGACCTCGGGACGGATCTGCCAAGAACGCGCGCCCCTGACTTACACCCTTCAAAACCGCAAAGTGATTTATGTCTTTTCTGCGCAGCAGAATGATAATAGGTCCAGGCAAAACGTTAACGGCCTCGCGCGGCAACATGACGCCATCCGCCATATAACCAAGCCTCAATGCGGCGCCTTTCAGATCAAGCATGGCAAACCCTTCACGTTTGCGCGACTGTAACTCCGCCCCAGAGAGACGAAGCACAATGTCTGCCAAAATATCTTTTTCAGACATAACATCGCCAAAGTAATTTCTCAGCAAGAATGAAACTGCAGCTGCACCACATGAATAGTCCAACGTCTGACGAGCCAGACCATCCACTTGCAGACTCATCATGGATTTAAGTGTGGTAACGCCTCCTGCTGACGCCTTGGAAAAACATAAAAAGCCAAAAAGAAATACACACGCTACCCTCCTGAAGAACAACATCAGTTAAACCGTCGACGCAAATTAATACCGAGCGCTGGAGACCCGGCGTCTGGGTTCAACCCTAACGTTACTTGTGGAGACACCACCCAATTGTCAGACAGACGATACGACGCATTAAAGGATAAGTCCATCGGATCGGCATCCGAGCCAAAGATCGTTTTTTTGTTGACCTTCATATTGGCACTGTACGAATAAGACATTCTCGCCCCCAAGGAAAGCTTTTCGTTAAGCCCAAAACCAACCCCCATATAACTGGACATTACCCACCCTGGCTCAACTCGGTATTCACCAAATGTGTTAGCAAAAAAGTGGCGATAACTGACGCCACCAAACAGGATTGCAGGATCAACCGTTCGCACGAAGACTAAACCCGGAGCAATGCTCCAATGACCACTGCCGTTGTCCAGCGGATCTACCCAACGGGTCGCTGCATCACGGTATTCTCGCTTTCCCGTAGGCGCAGAAACGTCGAGTACCAAAGAAACAGCGGGCGCATCCAGACTCTCCGACAGTAACTGATACTGAAGCCCAAACCTCACGTCAGCCATAGAGAAAGAGTCAGCATCCCGAACGTATTGATTGCTTGACACATCCTCAACATGGCTATAACTCACCGGCACACTGAAATAACCTTCAAGCCCCTCCGCCAGCCCTGCACGAAGGGTGGATTTCAACTCAAACATACGCGCCGAATAAGCTGTTTTTTGAAACTGATCAATATGGTATAGGGTGTTTCTTGTGCGACTCTGCTTGAAGACCAGACCCAGGTCCAACTCATACTGACCTGGAGACAATAAAACCGTAGAACCGGTTAAGAAATCCAGCGGTGGATCCTCATCCAACTGCCTTCCCAATGCGTGGGCTTGGATAGAGTCTTGACTAGCAGTCGCCTTTTCATCGTTGGAAAAAGTACGCGTGACGGAAGTAACACTAGAGAAGTCAACCGCAACATCGCCAAAGTTATCTGATCTGATGAGTGCTCCCTTCCCCACCTCACCGCTCATTTCACCAGTGATTGCCTCACCGTTTGAAAATAAAAACTCGTACCTGCCGGGCATAGACAAGGCGGCTATTTGGTCTGACTTCAGACTGAGTGGGGCACCGTACGGCGTATTAAATACGCAGAGACCATCATGAAAAGAAATCAGCTTTCCGGAAACGGTATCACCATTCGTTAACCGGATAGAGTCGGCGTGGGAAAAAGTGGCAACCATAGAAACAGATAAAATACAAAGCATCCAAAATTTCAAAATCAGATATCCTTTGCTGCAATACTGAGCGTGAGATCGCGGGCTCATCGCGAGCCCGTGATCACTTCCGTTTACCACCTGAAAGTGGTAATGGGTCTATTCCAGTACGAACTATGAAATGCCGTTGCCCGCGGCGCACCCGTTTGCCTGTTTAAATGCTGATAGTGATACTCCGCTGTTGTAGTTCTTGATGACCCCACAATATTCCAGCTAGAAATATCGATCAACCATTCATCCCCAGCAATTCTCTGTGAAACTATGGCGCTATTCTCCGCATGTTCATGATTATTTGACCGATCATGGCGACTACCCAGGTATCTGTAGGATCTAAAATCCTTTACATTTCCAAACCCCTTATAGGAAACGTAATGCCTATTTATTCCAACAGTTACGCTCGGCATTGGCATGCCTGAAACTAGCCGAGCTCCTTTGATCGCTCCCAGCTCATCATCTTGAATTACAAAAGCATCAAAACCTTTTTCTTTTATCGAATCTAATATAGGCGTACCCGCCTGGCTTACCGTCGCAAAAACCATCATTATTGAAAAAAGTCCAACAGATAAAAAATGCTTAACCATGCTCCACCTCCTTGCTCGCCATATCACCGCCCTTCACACCATCCAACCGCTCCATCAACTCCAACAGATACTTTTCCTGCTCTGCATCCCCCATGCCTGCTATATTTTTATAGCTCAATGCAAACTCGCTTTCGGGCAAAAACAAACGCAGATAAAATTCCAGCATAGAAATCTGCTCATCCAGCAAATCCAAATTTATAATATTAGGATTATTGTTATCCTCGCTTCCAATATGGCCAACCACTTGACTCTTGTCCGGCGGTTCAATCGAACGATCATCAATTTTTTTTAACTCTGCATACCTCGCCGCACTCCCTACGCCCCCACTACCATCGCCACTCTGTTGGAGACCTGTGTTTTTCTTTAGTGCAGCCCCATAAAAATTGGGGTCATAGAAAGTACTGACAGCGGAAGGATTAATCGACATATCCACATCCTGTATTTTCCGATTATTTAAAAAGACTCACCGAGCCTGCTTACAACCTTAGAGCTTGCTCACCACACGAATAATTATGTTGAAAAACTCAACACCGTCAACACCACCAAAACTGAAAAAACCACAACCCTACAACTAACGAAAACCGACTTCCCAAACAAACGAAAGAACATTCCCATACCCATGTAGGACTTAATAACCTTTCACACACCTTAAAAAAATAGCTATCTGTTTTATATGAAGTTAATTTCAACACCCCATCCCAAACGCGTCTTTTATTTTTATTTTCAGTAAATCCGAAAAAGGATGGTTTCTACCTCTTCAGCAGGCATTTTTTGTGGGAGATTCTATGTTTGGCCGCAAGTTTGTAGGAGTGCCGGGGTGGAGTCCCACCGTGCCCTCGATGCCGTCAGTCTTTAAACATCGATGGAAACCGATATACCGCAATCGCGGGCAAGCCCACTCCTTGTATGTTCTCACCACACCCTTGCGAGAGCCGTTATGCTCGTGGGGTTGTCACCAAAGAGATGTGTTCTGGGGGAGACCGACCACTCCTGAAGGC
>Ga0209901_1000066_pt1 | contig 73895 bp, 63 predicted proteins | sample OrgsoiDNA_201058_FD_185806 | JGI IMG/M metagenome (GOLD analysis project Ga0209901, IMG submission 185806) | Permafrost soil microbial communities from the Arctic, to analyse light accelerated degradation of dissolved organic matter (DOM) -... | ecosystem: Environmental > Terrestrial > Soil >...
CGTGGCGCGGGCAACGTAGTGTTGCCCATCAGACGCCGTATAGATTTAAGCAAGCCCATCATAAATCAAAATCGGTGTTGCAAAAACGGGGGTGACCATAGATTTTTATTGGCGCTCATTCACTGACGCAAATAGGCCAGCGCGGTATTAATCATCTGTGGATCCAGTCCGTGCGCCATATCAGGTTGCAGGTCCAGAGTGCAGTGATTACCCAGCGATGTCAGACGTTCGGCTGCGCTTTTTGACTGGAAGGGGTTGATCACCGGATCCTGTTCGCCGTGAATAAAATGAATCAGGGTTCCCGCATCAATCGGGGTTTCCGGCAGGTTGCCGAAGCGCCCGCTGAACGCCACAATTCTGCCCGCCAGGCCGGCTTCCACCTTGGTGGATTCCAGCGCCATAATCGTGCCCTGGGAAAAACCGACCAGCACAGTGTTTGGCGCCGTCACGCCGCTACTTTTCTGCCATTCTCGCACGGTACTGATAAATAATGGCATTGCCGCGTCGATGCGCGACTGGCGGTTTTTCTCTGTTACACCCTGCACCGAGAACCACTGGAACCCCCGGCCAAAATCGCACACATCTGGACTGCCGATACTCACGACCAATGCATGAGGAAAAGCGTGTGCGAAGAATTTACCTATCTCGGCCATCGACACCGGGTTATCACCGACACCGTGGAACAGCAAAATAAGTCGGTCTGCCGCGGTTTCCGGCTGCTGAACAACGATGCTTTCAATGGTCATGGTGATGCCTTATGTTTGTCGGTTTTCTGTGCCCTCAGTGGCACGAGTCTTGATCCACTATACCCTGTGCCCGCTGGGGTGAAACCGGGTTTTATTGAACGACTTTTTCGATTTATTGCAACGAGGTAAGACGCGGTAAGGTGAATTGCCGCCAGTGCTGACAGGCAGTGACATCGACATGTGCCAAAGCCTGCGCCGTTTCCTCGCGCCAGCGGCGCAGCAACGCTTTGCGGCCACTCAGTTGCAAAAGATCAACGCACTGTGCCGCAGAAAGCCCCCGTTGAAGATGGCTGCGCAACATCACCAGCGGTAATTCGCAATTCAGCAACAGACGCTGCAACCCCGCATAGCTGCTTTCCAGCGCCCGGTGAGCAAAGGCAAACCCGGCCAGTTCACGCCAGTCGGCATCCGTCAATGTCGCGTCATCGCTGACGGACAGAGGTAAATCAAGGGGAATGATGCGCTGCAACCAGTACCAATCACGCGTCAACTGCTGCGCCGCAGAGTCACTCATCGCGTGACCAGCCTCGCTGAGCGGCAGTACCGCCATCGCGGCGAAGCAACCGCTGCTGGCTTCCCGCTGGCTGCCAATACGTGCCAACCGGTAACCGGCGCGCTGCCACAGAGCAGCCAGTTCGGGGGTATAACCAAAACTGACCGACAGGAAATCCAGCCCCTGCAACGCGGCCAGTTCAGCCTGCTGAGATAGTAATGCCTGCGCGATACCGTGACGGCGTGCATCTGGCTGAACAGCAATCCGGCTGACACGGCGCGAGCACAGCACCGACGCGCAGATCTGCCCGCTGTGCGCCGCCAGCGATTGTGCCACCAGATTGCCACGCGGACGCCGCCTTCCGGCCCAGACTTCATGGGCCAGCACGTCGCTTAACCCCCCTTCATCCACCAGCCATATCGCCCCCGCGACACTGGTTTGTAACATTGCTGCAGCAAAATAGCTGCCGGGCGCATCGAGCAGGCGACGTAAATCCAGTGGCGAAGTCCGGTAATGTGCGCTGGTCAGCAGGCCGTAAAAACCAGCCAGCAGGTCAGGCTCTGCCAGCCATTGTGCGGCGTCTATCGGGCAGATTTGAACATCTTTTTCAGGCTGAAGGGCCAAAGCAGCGGCGTCATTAAACAGCAGCAGATGGTCGATAAAAGGCTCGAGAGGGTCAGTCGGTGACCAGCGGATCGGCGCATCCAGACGCAGGTCATGCCACTGCGGCAGCGACGCGCAGAACTTGAGCATAAAACCACGGCCAGTACCTTCATAGCCCTGCACGGTGGTGGCCAGCAGCACGCGTGGGAAGCAGGCGACCAGTTTTGTTAATAATGGCGCAGGAATAGCAGCCGCTTCGTCGATCAGTAACCAGTCGATACCGGTGACGGTATTATTTTCGCAATATTCCAGCAGCGTATCGGGCGACCAGAATTGCGCCTTTCCCTGGCTTTGTTCGCAAAGCTGCTGCGCCGAGGCTTTGGCAGGTGCGGTGACCCAACATGTTCCCTCCCACGTCGCCACCAGCATCCCTGCCAACGTTGATTTCCCCCGGCCACGTGCCGCCGTCAGCACCCAAACGCCCTCTTGCGCGCACAACAGACGCGACAAGATTTGTTGCTGTTGTGGCGTCGGCTGGCCGTACGGCGGCGTCCAGCCGGGTGCCGCCGGTAACGGAGTCAACGCGCAGGGCTGATGCTGGTGCCAGATCAGGCAGGTAGGATCCTGCTCAAGACATTGCTGAAAACGCCGAATAAAATTCGGCGTGGGAATAGGCTCGGGCTGCTCACTCCAGCGGATGCTGTCCTCGTCGGGTAACCGCGGCCACCGCAACCACTCCGGCACCAGCAACACTAACCAGCTTCCGGCACGCAGCGCGCCAGCGAAAGTAGCCAGCGCCTCCGCGTTCAGCCCGAGCCGTGCGTCAAATACGCCGTGCAGTTTTTCCTGTCCCAACAAGGTATGAACAGCAGAGAAAGTGATGGAGTCAGCCCATAGCGGCGCTCTGTCACTGACCCACAACCAGTCCCCGCTCAACCCTTCACTGAACGCAAAGGCCTGCTCTGCGCACCAGTCCGCTTTACCGCTCAATACCAGCAGGCGACGCACACCCCGTTGCTGCATCTGATGTTGCAGGGCGGTTTTCAACGCAGGAACAGGTTGCGTCACGTCAGGTTTTCCCCACCATCAACGAGAGCAGACCGGCAGCGATCAGCGGCCCAACCGGCACGCCTTTAAACAGCGCCACACCGAGCACGGTGCCGACCAGCAGACCGGCCACCAGGTGGGGCTGAGAGCCCATCAGCGTCAGGCCTCGCCCGCCCAGCCACGACACCAGCACGCCGACCACAATCGCCAGAATAGATTTCCAGTGCATAAAAGAGTGCACCACGGTGCTGGCGCTGATCTTGCCGCTGGCAATCGGTGCCATAACGCCAATGGTCAGAATAATGATGCCCACAGTCAGGCCATAGCGTTCAATCCAGGGGAAAAACTGGTTGAGTGGCGTGATACGAACGGTGAGGAGAAAGAACATCGCGATGGTAACGGCACTGTTATTGCTGATGATACCGAGACCGGCGAAGACCAGTAAAATCAACAGAGTAGGATCAAGAAAGGCCATGGCTGTCCCTGCGCTTCAATAAAGAAAGAGAGAGAGGCCCGCGAGCCCCTCTGGATCGAGCGCTAATTATTGAACAGTTTCTTCAGACAGACCAGCGGTGAATGGCCTGAATTGGCGGGAGATTAACGGCTGGCAAAGGTGTTGCACTGGTTTGGATCCCCGCGGTCAAAGCCACGCTTGAACCAGGTGTAACGCTGCTGCGAGCTGCCGTGGGTAAAGCTGTCCGGCACAACACGCCCCTGCCCCCGCTGTTGCAAACGGTCATCGCCAATGGCCTGTGCAGCGTCGAGCGCCTCTTTCAGGTCCCCCGTTTCCAGTACATTTTGCTGCTGCATACTGTGTCCCCAGACACCGGCAAAACAGTCGGCCTGCAGTTCCATCTTCACCGACAGTTGGTTGGCAACGGTCTGCGACGCACCCTGCTGCATCTGGCGTACTTTGCTATCGATACCCATCAGGTGCTGCACATGGTGGCCAACTTCGTGCGCCACGACATAACCCTGAGCAAAGTCACCGCCTGCACCAAGCTTGTCTTTCAGCTCCTGATAGAAGGATAAATCGATATACACCGTGCTGTCTGCCGGGCAGTAAAACGGCCCCATGACCGACTGACCGGTACCGCATCCGGTACGGGTTGCACCGCGATACATCACCAGTTTAGGGTCAACGTAAGTTTGCCCCTGGCGCTGGAAAATTTCTTTCCAGGTATCTTCGGTCGAGGCGAGGATCACCGAGGTGAATTTGGCTTGCTGGTCATCTTTCGGGCTTATTGACTGAGCGCGCGTTTGCTGTTTTGCGCCACCTGATTGCCCACCATCAAGCAGCGGCGAGAGATCCACGCCGTAGTAACCGGCCACCAGCACGACAATGAGGATCACGATGCCACTTTTGCCACGGATAGGCAGACGCATACCGCCGAGGCCGCCCGATCCGCTGCCAGAACCTTGCCCGCGTCTGTCTTCCACATTGTCGCTTTCGCGACGACCTTGCCAACGCATACGCTCATCTCCCTGCTATTTTGTTAAGACCTGATAATGAGTTTAGGAAATATCTTTCACCCGAAGGGACAATTTTAGGGCAGGTATTCACAAAAGGAAAAAATTCAGGGGAATAAGCGCAGGAGAAATAAAAAACGGAGGTCATAATGACCCCCGTTTTACGGATAACGTCGCGCGTAAACGATTGCGTCGTCCGGCTAAAAAAAGCGTTACCGCTTAGTCCAGTTTCACACCAATGCGGTGAGCCACTTCTTCATAAGCTTCGATCAGGCCACCCAGACTCTGGCGGTAGCGATCTTTGTCCATCTTGTTGAGCGTTTTCTTGTCCCACAGACGGCTGCCATCAGGAGAGAACTCATCACCCAGCACCACTTCACCGTTGAACAGACCGAATTCCAGTTTGAAGTCGACCAGAATCAGACCGGCATCATCAAACAGCTTGCTCAGCACGTCGTTGGCTTGGTAGCTCAGCTCTTTCATACGCGCCAGATGCGTTTCATTAACCCAACCGAACGTTTTGCAATAAGACTCGTTGATCATCGGATCATGCATCGCATCGTTTTTCAGGAACAGATCGAACAACGGCGGATTCAGTTCCAGACCTTCTTCAATGCCCAGACGTTTGACCAGCGAACCCGCAGCACGGTTACGGATCACGCATTCAACCGGGACCATATCCAGCTTTTTCACCAACACTTCGGTGTCAGACAGCAGACGTTCCATTTGGGTTGGAATACCGGCTTCTTCCAGCTTGGTCATGATGAAGTGGTTAAACTTGTTGTTAACCATGCCCTTACGGTCGAACTGCTCAATGCGTTGACCATCCAGTGCTGACGTATCGTTGCGGAACTCCAACACCAGCAGATCTGGGTTTTCGGTGGTGAAGACGGTTTTCGCCTTTCCGCGATACAACTCAGCTAACTTTTGCATCTTAAGTTACTCCAATATGTAGTGGTAATACTTGCAACTTCATCCGATAAAACAAAAGGATGTAAAAAGGGGCCGAAGCCCCTTTCTGATAACATTTACTTCGTCGCGCTGCTCTGGTTGAACGCAGCCTGCATCACAGTAACCATCGCGTCATTTTGCGACTGGCTGAGTGCATGTCCTTTAGGATCAAGGAACTGCAAGCTGCTGCGGTTATCGAGGTCGCCGACCTGAAGTTTGTAATCACCGGAAGTCAGACCCGGATCTTTCGCACCTAAGGTTTGCCATGCATCGTCATTCAACGGTTTGTAAGTAACAGACAGCGTACCCTGCGGACGGCTGCTTTCGGTCACTTTCATGCCAGCTTTCGCGAGGGCATTTGGCAGACGATCCCACACTACGCCGTAAGAAGAACGCACAATCAGCACCGCTAAACCGGTGTCATCAGCGCCACTCTGAACGTCGATTTCGCCGACTTTACGGTTTTCCAGACGGGCCTGATTATCCTGCTGAACTTTATCAAGGCTGGCGGTGATAGAGTTGAGCATCTGGCTGTTATAGCGCTGGATCTCAGCCGGTGCAGTCACTGCTTTATCTTGCTGTTTCAGCTCAAGCGTTTTCACCGTCAGGGCTAACTGGTAGCTCTGCTGCTGAACGCTGATCTGGTAACGGCCCTGATACTGGAAGTCTTCGTCAGCACGGTTCCAGTCAACCAGATCGGTAGATAAGGTCTGGTTGGCATCATCGCGGCTGGCGATTTTGAAGTTATTCTGCTGTACCGCTTTGACCACGTTATTCCACAGGTCGCGGTTTTGCGGAGTGTTTTCCAGTAATACGGTACCGCTGTCGCCAGTAAACTGAGTCCGTGAACCATTAAGCAGCGCCAGTGGCTGCATAGGAGGACGGATATCCAGTTGCTTGCCCACGTTGCCTTTCAGCGCGCCAGGGGGGATCTCATACGTGCCGTTTTGCAGCGGCAGAATCATCCCTGCTGGGGCTTTCAACTCTCTGACTGACGGTGCATCGAGGTAGGCTTCATCGCCGCTTACCTGACGTTTATAGCGCTGATCGCTGGAACAGGCCGCCAGCAACATAATGAGGGATACACCCACAACTTTTGCTACCATCGACTTTTGCAATCTGGTTTTTTGAACTAATGAACAGGCCATCAAATCTCCCTAAGAATTACAGCAAACCGGCGCTTTTTAATGCGTTTTCCACTACCGGACGGGCAGCATCTGTTAACGGCGTCATAGGCAGACGCAGAGTATCGGTTGCCATCAACCCCAGTGCCTTACAGGCCCATTTCACCGGGATCGGGTTTGCTTCTACAAACAAATGCTGATGCAATGGCATCAAGCGCTGATTTAAGCGACGCGCTTCGGCAAAATTGCCCTGCGCGGCCAGCTCACAAAGTTGTGCCATTTCACGTGCCGCCACGTTGGCTGTCACAGAAATAACCCCTTTGCCGCCGAGTTGCATGAAGTCCAGTCCGCTGGCGTCATCGCCACTCAGCAGAATGAAGTCTTCATCATCAACCAGCACTTGGATCTGGCTAACACGACTTAAGTTCCCCGTTGCTTCTTTAAGAGCAACAATATTCTTTATTTTTGCTAAACGCGCCACGGTTGGCGGCAGCATGTCGCAGCCAGTACGTGAAGGCACGTTATAGAGAATTTGCGGCAGAGACGTGTGTTCAGCAATCGCTTTGAAATGCTGAAACAGACCTTCCTGAGTCGGGCGATTATAATAAGGCGTGACGGTCAAACAGCCAATAACGCCAGTATTCTCAAAGCGCTGGGTGAGAGAAATCGCTTCCGCGGTGGAATTAGCGCCCGTTCCGGCGATAATCGGGATGCGTCCGTCAGCCAGTTCCAGCGTCTGCATGACCACGTCACCGTGTTCATCATGCGTTAACGTTGCGGACTCACCGGTTGTGCCTACGGAAACAATCGCCGCAGTACCACTGGACACATGATAATCAATCAGTTTTTTTAAACTCGCACGATCGACAGCACCTTTGTCGTCCATCGGCGTAACCAGTGCAACAATACTTCCCGTAAACATTAACCATCCCCTCCACAAACAGGTCACTCATGGTACTTTTGACACCCCTGCAAAAGCAAGCAATCAACGTGTTGTAAGCGCTTGTCCGTCGGTTTTTTTTATGTTTACCTTGGGAATACTCCCAAGCATGACAGGAAGAGCTATTTTGCCGCAGCCACAACAACACTATCTTGTTATCACCGCACTCGGCGCTGATCGTCCAGGTATCGTAAACACCATTACCCGTCAGGTCAGCAGTTGCGGTTGTAATATTGAAGACAGCCGTCTGGCGATGCTCGGTGACGAGTTCACGTTTATCATGTTTCTTTCCGGCAGCTGGAATGCCATCACCCTGATTGAATCCACCTTGCCGCAAAAGGGCGCGGAGCTGGAGTTACTGATCGTGATGAAACGTACCAGTGCCCACGAGCGCCCGCCGATGCCTGCGACCGTGTGGGTGAAGGTCGAGGTCAAAGATTCACCGCACCTGATAGAGCGCTTCACCGATCTGTTCGATACGCATCAAATGAACATTGCCGAACTGGCGTCGAAAACCCGTCCGGCCGACGGCGTGACCCCTGCGCAGTTGTCTATACAAATTACAGCCCACAGCCCGGCTAACACCGACGCGACAATTATTGAGCAAGCTTTTCATCAGCTATGTACAGAACTGAATGCGCAAGGCAGTATTAATGTCGTGAGCAACACTCAGCATAAAGACAATTGACGGAGATATATAATGAGCCCACTGAAAGCCGGTGATCCTGCGCCGCAATTTAGTTTGCCCGATCAAGATGGCGAACAAATTAATCTGGCCGACTTCCAGGGACAAAAGGTCCTGGTTTATTTCTATCCTAAGGCCATGACACCAGGTTGTACCGTGCAGGCCTGCGGTCTGCGCGACAATATGGATCAACTGAAGCAGGCCGGTGTAGAAGTGCTGGGGATCAGCACTGATAAACCAGAAAAACTTTCACGCTTTGCTGAAAAAGAGCTGCTGAACTTCACACTGTTGTCAGACGAAGATCATCAGGTCTGCGAACAGTTTGGCGTCTGGGGCGAGAAAAGTTTCATGGGCAAAACCTATGACGGCATTCACCGCATCAGCTTCCTGCTCGACGGTAACGGCAAGGTTGAGAAAGTCTTCGACGATTTCAAAACCAGCAACCACCACGACATCGTTATGGCTTATCTCAACGAGAAATAAGCTTTCGCGACAGTTGCTTGTGATGAAAAAAAGCGCAGACGCGCTTTTTTTATGTCTATCAACCGGGCAGCGATGGCCTTTTAAGGCGCCTCATTGAGCAATTCATCTGGCCAGACATGCACCACGGCTTTCACCAGCGTGGCTAAAGGAATCGCAAAGAATACGCCCCAGAAGCCCCACAGCCCGCCAAAAATCACCACCGAGAGGATGATCACCAGCGGGTGTAAATTCACCGCCTCGGAGAACAGCAGCGGCACAATCACGTTGCCATCCAGCCCCTGCACCACAAGATACGCCACGAACAGCGTCCAGAAATCAGCCCCCATCCCCCACTGAAATAGCGCCACGACAACAACGGGGATCGTCACCAGCATCGCGCCAATATAAGGGATCAGAACCGACAGCCCGACCAGCACCGCCAGCAGCAGCGAATAACGCATATCCATGATGAAGAACACCAGGTAAGTCGCCACGCCGACGATGATCATCTCCAGCACTTTGCCACGGATATAATTGGTGATTTGCTGGTTCATCTCCTGCCAGACCTGACCTGCCAGACCACGGTCACGAGGCAGCACGCGGCGTACTGCGCTGAGCATCTGCTCTTTGTCTTTGAGCAGGAAAAAGACCATCATGGGGACCAGAATCAGATAAATCGCCAGCGTCAGTAAACCGACCAGCGAGGCCAGTGAAAATTTCACCAGATTGTCGCCAACGCCCGACAGCTTGGCGCGCAGGTTTTCAGCCATCATATCGATGATCCCGGCGTCCACCAGCGCAGGATAGCGCTTCGGCAAGGTCGCGGCAAAATCGTAAAAACGGTTGAGCATACTGGGCAGATCGGCCATCAAATTGATGCCCTGCTGCCAGGTGACCGGCGCGATAACGAATACCGCCAGCATCACTACACCGGCGAAAATCAGCAGCACTACGCTGCTCGCCAGCGTGCGGGAAAGCCCAAGATGTTGCAGCCGGGCCACTGGCCATTCGAGTAAATACGCCAGCACAATCGCCACCAGTAACGGGGCAAGAATACCGTTGAGAAAATAGAGAATACAAAATCCAGCGACCAAAATAGCCAATAAGGCAATAGCCTGAGGATCGGTGAAACGTCGGCGGTACCATTGTAATAACATCTCTAACATCGGATATCGCTCCTGTAAGATCCTGGTATAACGGGCCAGCACAGGGTTTGCCTGCGTCCCTGCCTCTGCTTCAGCCTTAACGTAACTTTATGATGAAACGGTTGTCACAGAGGGTAATGTTTAAGCGCTTCAAAATTTTCTGATAAGACTACTATTAAGTGTCAGAAAAATAGCAAAGAATGTGCCAGTGAAAGAGTGTACTGGAGTCCGTTTCACGGAAGAAGAGCTCTTATGGCTGTTTACGTCAGAGTGATCAATTATTCATTAGGATTGGCTTAATTATGGCAATGCGGTTTAACAAAACGGTGACCGCCCTATTGATGGGCACAATGTTGGCGGGTGTGGTTGCCCCTGCCCTCGCAGATGACAGTTCTTACTGGACGACCCCCATCGCGTCAACTAACCCGAACAAACCGTCGATCGCCGATCAACTGCCGGATATGGGCACCACTGCCGGAGGTACTCTAAGTATTGATCAGGAACTGCAAATGGGCGATTTCTATGTTCGCCAGATGCGTGCCAGCACCCCGCTGATTAACGATCCCCTGCTCAATCAGTACATCAATGAACTGGGTATGCGTCTGGTGGCCAGCGCTTACTCGGTGCGTACCCCTTTCCATTTCTATATCGTCAATAACGATGAACTGAACGCCTTCGCCTTCTTTGGTGGCAACGTGGTACTGCACTCTGCGCTGTTCCGTTATACCGACAATGAGAGCCAACTGGCCTCGGTCATGGCGCATGAAATCTCGCACGTTACCCAGCGCCATCTGGCGCGTGCTATGGAAGATCAACAAAAAAGTGCGCCGCTGACCTGGGTTGGCGCACTCGGCTCGATCCTGCTGGCGATGGCCAGTCCGCAAGCCGGAATGGCGGCCCTGACCGGTACCCTCGCAGGAACCCAGCAAAATATGATCAGCTTCACGCAGGGTAATGAGCAAGAGGCTGACCGCATCGGCATTCAGGTACTGCAACGCGCGGGGTTTGATCCGCAGGCGATGCCCGCTTTCCTGCAAAAATTAGCCGACCTTTCAAGCTATTCGAGCAAACCGCCGGAAATGCTGCTAACGCATCCCCTGCCGGACAGCCGTTTGGCGGATATTCGCAACCGTGCCAATCAGATGTCACATCCGACGGTGCATTCGTCGCAAAGTTTCCTGTTAGCCAAAGTGCGAATTCTGGGCATGTATGGTTCAGAATCCTATCCATTGAGCGATGATTATTTGCACCAATTGAGCAACGGCAATGTGCGCGATCAATTGGCCGCCCGCTACGGCCAGGCGCTTCAGTTCTACAAAGCGAAGAAATACGATCAGGCGCGTACCATTCTGGACTCCCTGCTGGCGCAAAATCCGGGCAACGACTGGTTCCTGGATTTAGCCACCGATGTCGACGTTGATCAAAAACGTGCGCCACAGGCCATCGCACGGCTGGAAAAAGCCAACGCAGAGACCAGTAAAAACCCGGTGCTGCTGCTGAACCTGGCCAATGCTTACGTAGAAGGCGGCCAGCCCGCCAACGCCAGTCGCATTCTCAACCGCTATACTTTCACCTATCCGAATGACCCGAATGGCTGGGATTTACTGTCGCAGGCTGCTGCCGCACAAGGCTTACGCGCACAGGAACTGGCCGCCAGAGCAGAAAGCATGGCGCTGGTCGGCCGTCTTGATCAGGCGATAGACTTATTGGGTAACGCCAGCGCGCTGCAAAAGCTGGGAAGTCTGGAGCAGGCACGCTACGACGCGCGTATTGACCAATTGCGTCAGTTGCAAAAGCGTTTCCGTCAATATCAGAAGGGCTAAGCCCGGTATGAATATGAGGTTATCAATATGCCACACCACGATGTCGCGATTTATCACAACCCACGCTGTAGTAAGAGCCGTGAAACCCTGAAGTTACTCGAAGAGAAAGGTCTGAAGCCCGACGTGATCATGTATCTGGAAACCCCGCCCTCAATTGACACACTGAAAGCGCTGATCAGCAAACTGGGGTTCAGTTCAGCGCGCGAACTGATGCGTAAAGGCGAAGAGATTTACAAAGAATTGAATCTGGCCGATCCGGCGATGAACGAGCAGCAACTGCTGCAGGCGCTGGCCGACCATCCACGGCTACTCGAACGCCCGATCGTGTTGGCAAACGGCAAAGCAAGGATCGGACGTCCGCCAGAGCAAGTGCTGGAGATCCTCTAACGTGGTGAAAGCCTGTTTCTACAGGCTGAGAATATCTTTCACGAAAGGAATGGTAAGTTTGCGCTGGGCGGTGATTGACGCCCGGTCAAGCTGATCCAGTGTCGTAAATAATGTGCGCATCTCGCGATCCAACCGCTTCAACAAAAACCGCCCAACGTCCTCGGGCAGTTCAAAGCCCCGCAGTTTCGCGCGCAGCTGTAGTGCCAGAAGTTTCTCTTCATCGGACAACGGCTGGAGCTTATAGATTTGCCCCCAATCCAGCCGCGAGGCTAAATCAGGCAGGCTGAGATTGAGCTGGCGCGGCGGACGGTCGCCAGTAATAAATAGCCTTGTGCGCCCGGTTTCCAGAATCCGATTGTACAGGTGGAATATGGCGGCTTCCCACTCATCATCCCCCGCTATCCCCTCAATGTTATCGATACAAACCAGCGCCAGCTGCTCCATACCGTCCAACACTTCAGGGACAAAATAGGCCCGCTTATCGAGCGGTACATAACCTACCGCTTCACCGCGCTGAGAAAGCTCCGCACAAGCCGCGTGCAGTAAATGACTACGACCGCCGCCCTCGCGTGACCAGAAATAGATATAGGTGCCATGTTCCTGATACAGCGCTGTCTGAATGGCAGAGAGCAGAGAGGGGTTCTCGCCCGGATAAAAACTGGCAAAAGTTTCATCATCGGGAAGATAAAGTGGCAGGGAAAGCTGTGCCGGCGTATTCAGAAGCACCTCAACCAATACGGTCTGAAAATCGCGAATGTTGTCATCAACAAAAAGTGGTTATCTCGGCTGTTAACTAAACGGATATGTACGGGCAGAATTCTAGCATAGGATCCGGCCGGAGTTGAACTGCACGCCGCACAACCGCTTGCTAACCGAGCGAACCGCCGGAGAGTGATCCTCTCCGGCGATATTTTCAACCAAGAGATCAAGCCGCTGGATTTTCGCGCTCGTCCTCGATATCAATGATCTCTTCTTCGCCACGAACCATTTCAATGACCTTAAACAGCAAGCTGAGGAAGATGCCGACGATGGTCGCGAGTGCCATGCCTTTCAGTTCGGCCGCGCCGATGTGAATTTTTGCGCCGCTGACGCCAATGATCAGGATCACCGCAGTCAGGATCAGATTCTTCGCTTTGTTGTAATCCACTTTGGATTCGATCAACACGCGAATACCTGATGCGGCAATGACGCCATAAAGCAGCAGCGAAACGCCGCCCATCACCGGCACCGGTACCGCCTGAATCGCTGCAGCCAGCTTGCCGATGCACGAGAGCAGAATCGCCAGAATAGCCGCCCCGCCGATCACCCAGGTACTATAAACTTTGGTGATGGCCATGACGCCGATATTTTCGCCGTAGGTGGTGTTCGGCGTTGAGCCGAAGCAACCCGACAGTACCGTAGACAAGCCGTTCGCCAGCATAGAGCGGTGCAGGCCAGGGTCACGCAGCAGATCTTTTTTGACAATGTTGGCCGTCACCACCAGGTGCCCAACGTGTTCAGCAATCACCACCAGCGCAGCCGGCAAAATGGTCAGGATCGCCACCCATTCGAAGCGCGGTGTGTAGAAGGTAGGCAGCGCAAACCAGTGCGCCTGCGCGATGCCGGAGGTATCGACCACGCCCATAAAGAACGACAGCCCGTAACCGACCAGTACACCGATCAAAATCGGGATGATCGCCAGAAAACCACGGAACAGCACCGAACCCAGCACGGTCACACCCAAGGTCACCATCGAAATGATGATCGTGGTGGAGTCCACCGCCACGCCATCAGCCGGTAATAATCCGGCCATGTTCGCCGCCACACCTGCCAGTTCGAGTCCGATCACCGCAACAATGGCACCCATCGCCGCCGGTGGGAATACCACATGGATCCAGCCGATCCCGGCTTTTTTGACAATCAGCGCCACCAGACAAAACAGCACCCCGCAGACGATAAATCCGCCAAGCGCGGCTTCATAGCCCATCGGTAACAGCAACAGAACCGGTGAAATAAAGGCAAAGCTTGAGCCCAGATAAGCCGGGATTTTACCTTTACAGATGTAGAGGTATAACAATGTGCCGATACCGTTGAACAACAACACCGTTGCCGGGTTAATTTTAAATAGAATCGGCACCAATACGGTGGCGCCGAACATGGCAAACAGGTGCTGCAAGCTCAGGGGGATAGTCTGCAAGAGCGGCAGACGTTCACTTACCCCGATGACACGACGGGTCATGGATTGATCCTCTGTGAAGTTTTATTGAAGTATGACGGGTAAAACAAAACCAAAAAAAAGCCGACTGATTTAGTCGGCTCATTGTTTACTTGGTACCAAATATCTTATCACCCGCATCCCCGAGCCCCGGCATGATGTAACCATGCTCGTTGAGTCCCTGGTCGATGGAGGCAGTATAAAGCTCAACATCTGGATGGGCTTTCTCCAGTGCGGCGATACCTTCTGGTGCCGCCACCAGCACCAGGACTTTAATGTTATGGCAGCCGGCTTTTTTCAGCAGATCGATCGTGGCAATCATTGAGCCACCCGTTGCCAGCATCGGGTCAACCACCAGCGCCAGACGTTCTTCAATGTTGGAAACCAGTTTCTGGAAATACGGCACAGGTTTTAAGGTTTCTTCATCGCGGTACACACCGACGACGCTGATGCGCGCGCTCGGTACGTGTTCCAGTACGCCTTCCATCATGCCAAGACCCGCACGCAGAATCGGTACAACAGTAATTTTCTTCCCTTTGATCTGGTCGATTTCGACCGGACCGCACCAGCCTTCGATAGTGACCTTCTCAGTCTCTAAATCAGCGGTTGCTTCATATGTCAGTAGACTACCCACCTCAGAAGCCAGTTCGCGAAAACGTTTCGTGCTGATGTCATTTTCACGCATCAGGCCCAGCTTGTGTCTCACTAGCGGGTGTTTCACCTCGACGATCTTCATTTTTAATTCTCCTAAGGTGGTTGAGCTGCAAAAAAAAATCGCGAGATTATAACGCCTTTTATTTTGAACGCCACAGCCATTAGCTTGATCGGCATCAATAGAATCCTGATAAAGAGTATAGACAGGAGATTCATCCTCACACCGCACGTGCCCCTCGCAAACGTTTGCCTGGGCTGTTAGAATTGCGGCGCTTCATTTCAACCACTAACCCAAACCGCCGTGGGGACTTCGCAGTGACCGACAAAACCTCTCTCAGCTATAAAGACGCAGGCGTAGATATCGATGCCGGTAACGCATTGGTAGACCGCATCAAAGGTGTAGTAAAACAGACTCGTCGTCCTGAAGTGATGGGCGGATTGGGGGGTTTTGGTGCCCTGTGTGCGCTGCCGCAAAAATATCGTGAACCTGTGTTAGTTTCAGGGACCGACGGCGTTGGCACCAAGCTGCGTCTGGCTATGGACCTGAAACGCCACGACACCATCGGCATTGACCTGGTCGCCATGTGCGTCAATGATCTGATTGTTCAGGGTGCTGAACCCCTGTTTTTCCTCGACTACTATGCGACCGGCAAACTGGACGTCGACATCGCCGCCAGTGTGATCACCGGTATCGCCGAAGGCTGTAAGCAGTCTGGTTGTGCGCTGGTCGGTGGTGAAACCGCTGAAATGCCGGGCATGTATCACGGTGAAGATTACGACGTGGCCGGTTTTTGTGTCGGCGTGGTGGAAAAATCAGAAATTATCGACGGCAGCAAAGTGGCTGACGGCGACGTGGTGATTGCTCTGGCAGCCAGCGGCCCGCACTCCAACGGTTACTCCCTGGTACGCAAGATTCTGGAAGTCAGCAACACGAATCCTGAAACCACCGATCTGGCGGGTAAATCCCTGGCCGATCACCTGCTGGCTCCGACCAAAATCTACGTAAAATCGATCCTGAAATTGATCGAAAACGTCGACGTTCACGGCATTGTTCACCTGACCGGTGGCGGTTTCTGGGAAAATATTCCACGCGTCCTGCCGGAAAATACTCAAGTCATCATTGATGAAGCCAGCTGGCAGTGGCCTGACGTCTTCACCTGGCTGCAAACAGCCGGTAACGTCACCCGTCATGAAATGTACCGTACCTTTAACTGTGGCGTCGGTATGCTGGTCGTCCTGCCTGCTGAACTGGCAGACGAAGCCATCGCGCTGCTGAATGATAATGGCGAAAAAGCGTGGAAAATTGGCACGATTAAAGGGTCTGACTCCGCAGAACGCGTTATCATTAAGTAACTTTGATCAGAAGATGGGTGTTGAGATGAAAAGGATTGTGGTTTTGGTGTCCGGCGAAGGGAGTAATCTCCAGGCGCTGATTGATGCCTGCCAACAGGGACGAGTGTACGCGAAACTCAGCGCCGTCTTCAGTAATAAAGCGTCTGCGTTCGGGCTGGAACGGGCACAGTCTGCCGATATTCCTGCCCATGCGCTGGACGTGAAATCTTATGCTGACCGTGCGGCGTTTGACGCCGCATTGGCCGATGCCATCGATGCTTACAACCCTGATTTGGTGGTTCTCGCCGGTTACATGCGCATTCTCAGCGCCGAATTCGTTCAGCGCTTTGCTGGGCGGATGCTGAATATCCACCCTTCTCTGTTGCCGAAATATCCAGGTTTACATACTCACCGTCAGGCGATTGACAATCAGGATGAAGCTCACGGCACCTCAGTACATTTTGTCACTGAACAGCTGGATGGTGGGCCGGTTATTTTGCAGGCCAAAGTACCGGTATTCAGTGATGACACAGAACAGGATCTGATCGAACGCGTGCAAACGCAGGAACACAGCATCTACCCGCTGGTGATCAGCTGGTATGTTGATGGCCGGTTGCAGCTGAAAAATAATCAAGCCTTTCTCGATGGCAACCCGTTGCCTGAGCAAGGTTACGCAGCCGATTAAACTGGCAAAAAGCGATGATTCCACTACAAACCGGCCATGTGCCGGTTTTTTGTTTTTATTTTGTTTACGTTTGTTTACATGTTGGTCGCTATAATGACCCAGTTGGTACACGTTTGAATGTCGTTTGTGTGCCCACCTTTTCTTAAAACAGGACTGTTTAAAGAGCCTAGTTTCTAAAAAGAATCCGAATAAACGACCTTTCGGGAAAAATTTATGTCTAGTCATACCCGCATCAGATTGCGTCCACTGGAAAAAGACGATCTGACGTTTGTCCACCGCCTCGATAACAACGCCAGCATTATGCGTTACTGGTTCGAAGAGCCTTATGAAGCCTTTGTCGAACTGACAGACCTCTACCACAAGCATATTCATGACCAGAGTGAACGCCGCTTTATTATTGAATTTGAAGGTGGGCCGGTTGGCCTGGTCGAGTTGGTAGAAATTAATCACATCCACCGCCGCGCAGAATTTCAGATCATCATCGACCCGTCCCATCAGGGGAAAGGCTTTGCAGGTGATGCTGTCCGGTTGGCAATGGACTACGCGTTCTCGGTCCTCAACCTCTACAAACTGTATTTAATCGTCGATAAAGAGAACCAAAAGGCGATTCATATTTACAGTAAATTAGGCTTTGAACTGGAAGGCGAGTTGAAGCAAGAATTCTTCGTTAACGGGGAGTACCGCAGCGCCATTCGTATGTGCATATTCCAGCCACAATTTTTGGCGAAGTACAAAACCAAACCGACAGAAGCAAAACGCGTTGATCCCATTGGCGCAGGCGTCGTTTAACGCCAGTAATTCACTGATCTTCCGTTATTTAACGTTATTATAAAAATACCGGTGAACCCTTTTTTACCCCAGGTCAGAAAGGATACCTTGTTCACCGGTAAGGCTTTTCTCCCTTTCTCGCCGCCCGTTTTTTGCCCTTATCACCCTATCCGGTTAAACCTCTGCTTTATGTTGGACATTCCTGTCAATCTTTCGCAATATTGTTCATAGACACTAGGCCCCTCTCTCTCAGAGATTTCGATCAGAGATATGTCGAGCACCCTCGGGTGTGAGCTGGAAATGACGAGAGTTTTCCCTGCAGTTGTAGCGATAACGCTGAATGTTGGGCCAGGTTTCAAGTTTACTCAATGGGGTTAAAATGGGTCAGGAAAAGCTTTATATAGAAAAAGAACTGAGCTGGCTGTCCTTTAATGAACGCGTTTTGCAGGAAGCAGCAGATAAAAGCAATCCCCTGATTGAACGCATGCGATTTTTGGGCATCTATTCCAACAATCTGGATGAATTCTACAAAGTCCGTTTTGCTGACCTCAAGCGCCGGATATTGATCAGCGAAGAACAAGGTTTCATTGGTGCATCGCGCCATCTGCTGAAAAAGATCCAGGCCAAAGTGTTGCGTATTGACCAGGAGTTTGACGGTCTTTATAACGACCTGCTGCTGGAAATGGCCCGCAACCAGATCTTTCTGATCAATGAACGCCAGGTTTCTGAAAATCAACAAAACTGGCTTCGTCAGTACTTTAGACATCATTTACGCCAGTTTATCACCCCGATTCTGATTAACCGCGACACTAACCTGGTGCAGTTTCTGAAAGACGACTACACCTATCTGGCCGTGGAAATTATCCGTGGTGAAGAGGTGCATTACGCGCTGCTGGAAATTCCGTCAGACAAAGTACCTCGTTTCGTTAATCTGCCACCGGAAGCGCCGCGCCGCCGTAAGCCGATGATCTTGTTGGATAACATCCTGCGCTACTGTCTGGATGATATTTTCAAAGGCTTCTTCGATTACGACCAGCTCAATGCGTATTCGATGAAAATGACCCGAGATGCCGAATACGATCTGGTCACTGAGATGGAGTCCAGCCTGCTGGAACTGATGTCTTCGAGCCTGAAACAGCGTCTGACCGCGGAGCCTGTGCGGTTTGTGTATCAGCGCGATATGCCGGATGACATGGTGGAATTGCTGCGCGAAAAACTCGGCATTTCTAACTACGATTCCGTGATCCCAGGCGGCCGTTACCACAACTTTAAAGACTTCATTGGTTTTCCGAATGTGGGGAAAGCCAATCTGGTCAACCGCCCAATGCCGCGCCTGCGCCACCTGTGGTTTGATAAATTCCGCAACGGTTTCGCTGCGATCCGCGAGCAGGACGTGCTGCTTTACTACCCGTATTACACCTTTGAGCATGTGCTCGAACTGCTGCGTCAGGCGTCGTTCGACCCGAACGTGCTCTCGATCAAGATCAATATTTACCGCGTGGCGAAAGATTCGCGCATTATTGAATCGATGATCCACGCCGCGCACAACGGCAAAAAAGTGACCGTGGTAGTCGAGTTACAGGCACGCTTCGATGAAGAAGCCAATATCCACTGGGCCAAGCGTCTGACCGAAGCCGGCGTTCACGTCATCTTCTCAGCACCGGGCCTGAAAATTCACGCCAAGCTGTTTCTTATCTCACGCCGCGAAGGGGATGAAATTGTCCGCTATGCTCATATAGGGACCGGCAATTTTAATGAGAAAACGGCCCGGCTTTATACCGACTACTCCCTGCTGACCGCCGACAGCCGCATCACCAATGAAGTCCGCCGGGTGTTCAATTTTATCGAGAACCCTTACCGGCCGGTCACCTTCGAACATCTGATGGTGTCACCGCAAAACTCCAGAAGCATGCTGTATGCACTGATCGATCAGGAGATCGCCAACGCACAGACCGGTAAACAAGGCGCTATCACGCTAAAAATCAATAATCTGGTGGATAAAGGCCTGATTGACAGACTGTACGCGGCTTCAAACGTGGGCGTGAAAATTCGCCTGCTGATCCGCGGGATGTGCTCACTGGTACCCGAGTTACCAGGAGTGAGCGAAAATATTCAGGTGACCAGTATTGTTGACCGTTATTTAGAACATGATCGGGTGTATGTGTTTGAAAACGGGGGCGACAAGAAAGTATTCCTCTCTTCTGCCGACTGGATGACCCGCAACATTGATTACCGCATTGAAGTGGCGGTAGCGCTGCTGGATCCCAAACTAAAACAGCGGGTGCTGGACATCCTTGAGCTGCTGTTTAGCGACACGGTAAAAGCCAGATATATTGATAAAGATCTCAGTAATCGTTATGTTCCACGCGGAAATCGTCGTAAGGTGCGCGCGCAATCGGCTATCTATGAATACCTGAAAGCGTGTGAGTACGGAAATAACAAACAGCAAAAAGATCAGGCCTGACACTTTGGAGCACCACCTATTATGCCCCTGAAAAACACCATGAATGCCAAACCACAGGAAATTGCCGCGATTGACCTTGGGTCGAACAGTTTCCATATGGTGATCGCCCGCGTCGTCAATGGCGCGCTGCAGGTGTTAGGCCGCCTGAAACAACGCGTCCATCTGGCCGACGGCCTCGACAGCAATAACGTTCTCAGTGAAGAGGCAATCCAACGTGGTCTGGATTGTCTGGCGCTGTTTGCTGAGCGTTTGCAGGGTTTTGCCGAAGAGAACGTCACCATCGTCGGTACCCACACTCTGCGTCAAGCGGCAAATACCGAAGAATTTCTCAAACGCGCGGCCGCCGTCATCCCCTATCCGATTGAGATCATCTCCGGGCAGGAAGAGGCGCGTTTAATATTCATGGGCGTTGAACATACCCAGCCAGAGAAAGGCCGCAAACTGGTGATCGACATCGGTGGCGGTTCGACCGAACTGGTGATTGGTGAAGATTTCGAACCGCTGCTGGCAGAAAGCCGTCGCATGGGCTGTGTCAGCTTCGCACAGCAATTCTTTCCGCAAGGTGAAATCAGTCGCGCCAATTTCAAGCGCGCACAACTGGCTGCGGCACAAAAGCTGGAGACAATGGCCTGGCAGTATCGCCTGCAAGGCTGGCAGTATGCGCTTGGTGCATCGGGAACGATTAAAGCCACCTATGAAGTTCTGGTCGAAATGGGCGAAAAAGACGGGCTGATCACCCCTGAACGGCTGAAAATGCTCACCGAAGAAGTGCTCAATTATAAAAGTTTCTCGTCGCTGAGTTTGCCAGGGCTATCTGAAGATCGGCAGTCGGTGTTTGTGCCGGGGCTGGCTATTTTATGCGGCGTATTTGACGCACTGGCCATCAAAGAGTTAAGTCTTTCGGATGGCGCACTGCGTGAAGGCGTGCTGTATGAAATGGAAGGCCGATTCCGCCATCAGGATATCCGTACCCGCACAGCGAAAAGCCTGGCTGAACACTACAATATTGACCGTGAACAGGCGCGTCGGGTGCTGGAAACCACGGAACTGCTTTACGCACAGTGGCTGGCGCAAAACACAAAACTGGTTCAGCCGCAGCTCGAGTCACTGCTGAAGTTCGGTTCCATGCTGCATGAAGTGGGTCTGAGCATTAACCACAGCGGCATGCATCGCCATTCGGCCTATATTCTGCAAAATACCAACCTTCCCGGATTCAATCAGGAACAACAGACGCTGCTGGCGACGCTGGTGCGTTTCCACCGCAAGGCTGTAAAACTGGAAGAGTTACCACGGCTGAACCTGTTTAAGAAAAAGCATTACCTGCCGCTTATTCAGTTGCTGCGCCTCGGTGCCTTGCTGAATAATCAGCGTCAGTCGACCACCACGCCGGAAACCCTGCGCCTGTATACTGATGACAACCACTGGACACTGCGCTTCCCGGCCGGCTATTTGACGCAGAATAACCTGGTGCAGTTGGATTTCGAACGTGAGCAAAGCTATTGGAATGATGTCACTGGCTGGAAGCTGATGATTGAGGAAGAAGACGCTAAGCAGGATGATTCCGCGGAATAACCCTGCCACGGATTAAAAAAGTCTCATGCCCATTAAAAAACCCTCTTTGTGAGGGTTTTTTAATGGGCATCGTTTTCGCTATCACCAACGATGAAAAAACTTACTTCGCGCTACCGTCGGGGTGGGAAATCAAGGTGATCAGCGGCTCAGGTTTACCAATTAAATACCCTTGCATATAATCCACGCCCTGAGCGCGCAAGGCCTGACGCTGCTCTTCGGTTTCCACATACTCAGCCACGATGGACAGATGTTTCATGCGGGCCACCTGACAAATTGACTGAACAATATAGGCATCCAGCGGATCAGTCAGCATATTGCGCACGAAACTGCCGTCGATTTTCAGAATATCCGCCTGAATCATCTTCAGGCGATCATAGCTGGCATAACCCGTACCAAAATCATCAATCGCGATACGGCAGCCATAATTGCGCAAGTCGCGCATCGAATAGTCAGCGTATTTCACGTTGTGCAACAGGTGGGATTCTGTCACTTCCAGCACAATCTGGTAAGGCTCAACCTGATACTCACTCATCAACGCTTTGAACTGGGAACTGAACGCAGGGCGGCACAGGGTCGAAGGCGAGAAATTTACCGCAAAGCGCGCACTTGGCAGGACGTCACGATATTGATGAATAAACATCAGCGTGTGTTTGAGCACCCACATATCTAATTGATAGGCCAAACCAAACTCGTGCACCACCGGCAGGAATTTATCCGGCATCAAAATGTCGCCATCGACATCCAGCATACGGATCAAAACTTCATGATAGCTGTCGCCGCGCACGCCAGAAATCGGCTGAGCCATCAGCAGAAAACGATCCTCATCCAGCGCCTGCTGGATGTTATGCAGCATATCGACTTTGCCTTTGATCTCATTCTGCACCTGGCTGTGATCGCTCTTGTTTGACTCCGGTTTGCCGGTGGTCAACGACACTTCAGCAATACCGCTGAGTTCACCCAATAGCATATGCAGATGCTCCACCGGCGGAAATATCGTGCAGTAGGCCAAACCAATCCTCGGATGCAGGGGCAACCCATTCCAGATCAAACGAAAATCGTCCACGTAGTGTTGTAATCGATCGAGTTTTTCTTCTGTTTCCTCACAGTTCATGCGCAGAACCAGGTCATAACCGGGAAGGTGATAGACTTTTTCGCCCGGTTGTAACAAAGGCCTGAGGCCAATCGCCAGTTGCTGCTTAAACTGAATACGTAACTGCATGCCGTAATTTCGGCTGAGCACATCCATCTCAGAAACGCGGATAAAACACAGCAAAGAACGCGGATAACGCGACAGATCGCGATTAAAAGCACGCAAATTTGGCAGACCAAAGATGGGATCCAGCAGCGAGGCATCGCGGGTTTTCTGCATTAAGCGGCGCTGACGGGAGGAAATCGCCGACATCATCAACAGGCTGAGAGTGAACACCAGCATCAGTGCCGAGACAAACACCAGATTATGGATAAAGCCGCTTTCACTGATAAAACCACGGTAATGGTTAAACAGCACAACCAGCGCGACGGTCCAGACAATGCTGATGAAATGGTAACCGTAACGCATAGCACCAAACAGTAAAACCGGCAGCAGGAGCGTCAGTGTGTAATCACTGAGCAATATTTTTGCGACCGGGCCGCTGATACCCCGCAGACACAGCATCACTACCATGCAGATAAGTATCATAAACCATAGGGCCAGTTCAGGGGCTTTGCCCCCTGGCGCCCGCTGATTGCGCAGCTTAGCCCGCAGTACGCGCAGATAGCGCGGCTTGCGGAGCACGCGCAGGACCAGATACCATAAATGTCCACTCAGCAACGTACCCAGCATGATGGCTTGTAAGTTGATGAGCGTGCGCAGCGTCATGAAATCCCGCGTCACCATACCCAGATAGTCGGGCAGCAGATCCAACTCAACCACAACCTGTAAAACAAAAACGAACAGAACCGACAGAAAAACCACCAACCAAGACACTCTGGAAAGCGGTAACCTCATTAAACCAAATGAAGCCGACCAACGGCGACCTGCCTGCCATCGATAACCCGCCCAGGCCGCAGCAAGGGAAAACAGATAAATCAGCGTCAGCAGTGTGCCCATCTCGGCACCAATACGCAGGTCATAGCGGATGAACATCGTGAGTACAATACCCGGCAACGCCCGCCAGTCAAAAACCATCAACAGGGCAACACAAACGGCCAAAGGCATGTAAATGAGGTAGGTGCGACCTTCCGGCAACATAACAATCGGAGAGAGCCATGAGGCGAGGTTAATGAAGACCAATGCGCAAAGCACCGGTAACCCCCACCATTGGCGGCTAAACTCGCGCCAGGAAAAGAATTTATTCATAAAGTCTGTCATGTTTGTTCCGCATGAAGTTCACACAATACCTGTAAGTCTGCACCAATGGAGAATAGGGCGAGTATCAGTAAAATCTCACCGAAGTGTATCCGGTTGGCTTTCAGTAACGCCTCACGAATCAAGATGTTTAGAAAACCGTTGCACTGGCTGACCACAGAATGTGGCAAAAACAACATTTGCAGTTCTGGTAAATTAATGATGAATTCTCATTTTCTCTATATTAAACCATTTTATAGTGATCAATAAACCGAGTCTTACATAATTAGCACAAAAACGTTCTGGTAAGAATTTACCTATAGGTTAATAATTACAGCTTATATTTCAGAAGAATACCAATTACCGCTCGAACTTTCTTTCTATGAGCTAAACCCGCGTCAAGTCTGAAGGAACTTTCCTAAGTTCATGCCAGACATTTCCGACAAAAAACGGCTTTTTCTGGCTGCTAAAGTTGATGTGATATATATTGATCATGTTAATACATAGGGTTTAAATCAATATTTACCCCTGATGGAGCACGGATTTAATAAGCTGAAATCATTATGCCTAGAAAAGTAAACATCAAGATGACAATGATCGTATTAACGATCAGCTTCATTATTTTGTTCGGACGTCTGGTCTACTCGGCGCTCGGCGCCTGGTCCCACCACCAAAATCAAAAGCAGACTCAGGTTGAGCAACCGATCAAACCGGCTCCCTGATAAAACTTTGTAAGAATTTTAAGGATAACGACTAGCATGTCGGCCACTAAGCACCGGTACCATATACAAAAACTGGCGGAAACCCGCAGCCGTATTCTCAACCTTTTACTTAACAGTGATGAGCTGGCCAACAGCATTCTCGGCGAATCTAAAGACCTCGACGTTACCACCCACGCATTGCTGATGGATCAGACAGCTGAACTGAGCCGCCTGATTATTGGGCTGCATGCCGCTGACCTCGCCGATATTCTCGAAGCACTGCCGCAGCATGAACGCCTGGCCCTCTGGCGGTTGGTTGACCCCGCAGACCGAGGAAAAGCGCTGGTAGAGGTTTCCGAAACCGTATGGGACAGCCTCATCGAAGAGATGAGCGACAAAGACCTGCTGAAAACCATGTCGCTGCTGGACGTAGATGACCAACTTTATCTGGCCGAATACCTACCGCGTGACCTGATGGGCCGCGTGCTCACCTCACTCGACCCGCGTCAGCGGGAGAAAGTGCGAGAGGTGATCAAATTTGGCAAGGACACCGTCGGGCGGATCATGGATTTCGAGCTACTGACCGTTCGCCCGGAGGTGACCCTCGGCACCGTTCAGCGCTATCTGCGTTACCGCAAAGACATTCCCGCAGCGACTGACAAACTGTTCATCACCGATCGCAAAAATACCTTACTCGGTGAACTGCCATTGACCACCATTTTGCTCAATCCGCCGCACCGTTTGGTGTCTGAAGTCATGAACGAAGATCCCACCTGCTTTGAAGCCGAAGACAAAGCTGAAGATGCTGCCGGGGCTTTCGAACGCTATGATCTGATCACCGCGCCGGTTATCGATAAAAAAGGCAAGTTGATGGGTCGTCTGACCGTCGAGGAGATCGTCGACTTCGTCAACAGTGACACCGACAGCAATTTGCGCCGCATGGGCGGTCTCAGCCCAGAGGAAGATGTCTTCTCCCCGGTCGGCAAAGCAGTACGCAATCGCTGGGCATGGCTGGCGATCAATCTTTGCACGGCATTTGTCGCATCGAGGGTCATTGGCCTGTTTGAAGGCACTATCTCGCAGTTGGTCGCGCTGGCTGCGCTGATGCCGATCGTGGCCGGTATTGGCGGCAATACCGGCAATCAAACCATTACCATGATTGTTCGCGCCCTGGCGCTACATCAGGTGCAACTGGGCAACCTAAAGTTTTTGATTTTCAGGGAATTGGGTGTCGCACTGATTAACGGTTTAGTGTGGGGTGGATTGATGGGCGTCGTCACCTGGCTGCTTTACGGTAACCTGGCAATGGGCGCGGTGATGACACTGGCAATGGTACTCAATCTGTTGGTCGCGGCGATGATGGGCGTCATTATTCCGCTAACCATGGTCCGCATGGGCCGTGACCCGGCGATCGGTGCCAGTGTGATGATCACCGCAATTACTGACACTGGGGGATTTTTCATTTTCCTCGGACTGGCCACCATCTTCCTGCTGTAAGCCATTTATTGTGGCTAATCTTTGATTATCCATTCTTTCAATTCCCCTTTTAAAGCAATGTTATCCCTGCCCATCAGCGGGGGATAACCTTTCCCTATAAACTAGTTCGTGTAATAGAGGCAATAAATGCGGCTTAATCATCTGCATTCATCATTCGTTATCAATTAATTACTGATGTAGAATTCATGTAAGTTATCAATCCCTTTCTGGAGCGGTCTGACACGCTACAGTTGCCAAGACAAAGATCAGCTAAGCCTAAACAATGTTTGACTAAAACTCATACCAAAATGACAACGTCAAACTTTAGCGTCATCGCGATAACGTCTTACCCTATTTATATCGTTATTCTCGACCGACGGTGTCTGGACGGAATCTGAGAAAGGTTTTCACCGTGGAAAAAAACATGCTTCGTCTGTTCTCAGCTCCATCGGTTGCCTGGAAAGTGTTGCTGGCATTAGGTCTGGGTACTGGTTTATTGGCACTCATCTGCCTGAAAGTCATCCAGCAATCTTCAAGTCTGGCCGTCGTCTGGTTGCCCACCGCGTTGCTGATACCGGTGCTATTTCATTATCGCTACCGCGCCTGGATCCCATTGCTTTGTGCAGCAGCGCTGGGGCTTGCCGCCGCCAATACGCTGGTTGGCACACCGTTTGGCCGCTACTGGCCTTATATTTTCAATAACATGGCTGAAGCCGCCTTTTGCGCGCTGTTACTGCGCAAATTTCTGCCCGCTAACGACCCGCTCTCCGGGTTGGCAAACTGGGTGAAATTTCTGGCCATTGCCGTGATCATTAGCCCGTTGCTCAGTTCAGTGATGCTAACCCTATTTATTGCGCACGCTCACTCGTTGCAAGAACTGCAACAGCGTTTCGCCACCTGGTTTATCTCTGAGGCCGTGGCCATTTTATCGTTGACGCCGCTCGGCTTGATCTATCAGCGTGGATATTTGCGGCAACTCACCACGCATTCGCGACGCCTGTACGAAATGTTGCTGACGCTGACGCTGATACTGCTGGCCGGTTTTGTGGCGGTGAAATGGCTGCCCTACTCTTTCGCGTTTATTACTATTCCCCTACTTTGGGCGGCAATTCGTCTTCCCCGCGTTGAAGCTTTTTTCATCTTTATCTGCATGACCCTGATGATTGTGCTGTTACAAACCTCCGGGGTTATCTCTATCGTGCCGCACATCAACCGGATCCCGGAAGGTTTGCTGTTTACGCCGCTGCTGCTGATCCTACTGCCCGCCAATGCCATGGCGGTGGCGATGCACGCCCTGCGGGTGGAGAAGTCCTACATTACCCAAAGCGAAAACCGCTTTCGCAACGCAATGGAATACTCCGCCATCGGCATGGCGTTGGTGTCACCACAGGGCCGGTGGTTGCAAGTCAATAAAGCGTTGTGTCATTTTTTAGGTTACGAAGCCAGTTATCTCAAAACGCTGACATTCCAGGAAATCACCCATCCTGACGATCTGAGCAAAGATTTAGCGCTGTTACAGAGTTTATTGGATGGCGAGATTGAGAACTACCAGATGGAGAAACGCTATCGGTGTCGTAGCGGGGAGATAGTGTGGGCACTGCTGGCCGTTTCGCTGGTACGGGATGACAATCAAAATCCGGTCTATTTCATCTCGCAAATCGAAGATATCAGTGAGCTGAAACAGACTGAAATCACCAATAAGCGCCTTTCGGAAGCTCTGCACGAAGAGAAAGAGTTGCTGCATATCACACTGAACGCCATCAACGAAGCCGTGATCTCCACTGACCGTAACATGAATATCACCTTCATGAACCCGGTGGCGGAAAAGATGACCGGCTGGACAGAGACGCAGGCACAGGGCAAACCGGTCAACAGTATTGTGCACCTCAGCGAAGGGCCGGATGGCCCGCTGATTGATAATCTCATGCAATTTGATATCAACGAAAACCTGCACTCATCTATCGATCAGTCACTGATTTTACATGGCTATCACACCGGTCAGTTCGATGTTCAACTGGCGGTATCGCCACTGCGTACCCTGAAAGATGAACCCATTGGCATCGTACTGGTGTTGCAGGATGTGAGTAAATCCCGCGAACTGATGCGCCAACTGAGTTACAGCGCATCCCATGATTTGCTCACGGGATTGTCTAACAGGGGCAGTTTTGAAGAGAGCCTGAAAAATGCGCTGCAACTGACCGCAGAAAAACGCCAGCATCACAGTCTGGCTTTTATCGATCTTGACCACTTCAAAGCCATCAATGACACCGCAGGCCACGCGGCGGGCGATGAGCTGCTACGTAAATTAAGTCAACTGATGCAGGACCTTATCCGCAGCACAGACAAGCTGGCCAGGCTGGGCGGCGACGAATTTGCACTGATCTTGTTTAACTGCCCGCCGGATCAAGGACTGCAAATTATTCAGCAGTTAGTCACTAAAATTAACGAGTTCCAGTTTATGTGGAACAACCAGATTTACCGCATCGGCGCCAGTGCAGGTATTACCCGAATTGTTGATGCCACCGTCAGCGGCAGCGAGTACATGGCGCAGGCAGATATTGCCTGTTATACCGCTAAAAATCGTGGTCGCGGTCAGGCCTTCAACTATGAAGAACGGCAAAAACGCCTGCTCTCCTCGCACAGTTCGATGTTCCGGCCTGAAGATATCCGACGCATCCTCAATGAGGATCAACTGTCGCTGAATTGCCGCGCAGCTTCGCCGCCTAAAACGCCGTTATCAGTGTGTTTCTATCAGCTTTCTATACAGTTTATTGAGCCACTCAATGGTATTCAGCGGGCAGATATCTTCTTAGAGGCGGCGCGTTTTTACGACATGATGCCCGACGTAGACCGCTGGCTACTGCGCAAGGTACTGAAAGACTACGCAGAGGGGATCTGCAACAAAGGTATTTGTGTCGCTGTCCCCCTGACGACTGAAGGTCTGTTACAAGATTCGCTGCGCGAAGAATTGCTCACCCTGCTGGATGACACGGTGATGTCACCCTCTTCGCTCAACCTGATGATCGATGACGCGGTACTGCTTAAGTATGACCACCTGCGTATTTTCATGGCGGAGCTGAAACAGCGTGGTTGTAAAATCGTGTTGAGAAATGTGGGTAAAAATCTGAATGAATTTAATAAATTAGCAGAAGGCTGCGTGGACTACGTGCAGATAGATCCCTCATTTATGAGCCAGATCCATTACAACCAGATGGATGAAGTTCTGGTCACTATTTTGCACGGCAACGCTCACCGGTTGGCAGCGCAGACTCTGGCGGGGCCAGCTGACATTAATGAAACGCTGGATAAACTCACCAGCATTGGTATCGATTTAGTCGAAGGTGACACCATCGCGCCCGTGACCCCACTGAACAGCTTGCTAAATAACGGCTATTTCGGCATCCACTGATCTTCACGGGCGCTTCATACTGTCAATGCGGTACGAAGCGGTCGTTAAACCATAAGTGGAGCGTCGCGTAGGTGCGCCACGGCTGCCAGATTTCAGCATAGCGGGCGATTTTTGCCGGAGTCATCCCCGGGAAACGCTGTTTAATAAGGTAATCACCGCCAAGAAAAACGTCGGGAGCAGACCATGCACGCATCGCCACATAACTGGCCGTCCAGTTCCCAATCCCTGGCATGGCCAGTAAAGCTGTTACCCCTTGTTGTACGTCAGTCATGTTATCGAGTGGCAACGCCCCCTTCTCAACCGCCTGAGCGACACCAATCAGGCAAGCCGCTCGTTTGGCCTGCACCCCGATCCCACGCAGATCCTCAACACTAAGACCGGCTATTCGTGCCGGTGCGGGGAATAAATGCGTCAGCCCGTCAAAGGGGGTCGAGATAGGATCCCCCCACTTTACTGTCAGCCGGGTAGCCAGCGTCGCGGCCATTTTCACGCTCACCAGTTGCCCGAGAATCGCTCTCACCGTCAGTTCAAAACGGTTAATGCAGCCGGGCAGACGCAGCCCGACTGAGTTCTCGGCCAGCGCCCCGAGCCCGGCGGCAATTAGATGTGGATCGGCATCCAAATCCAGCAAGCGCCGGACCTGCTGCTCAACCTGTCCCGCCACCGTCTGCAATGACGCCGAGACGTGCAGTTCGACGTGGTTTTTATCTTCCACCGGCCGCACTCTTATCCAGCCGGAGAAATGCTCATTACCCGACTTCACCACCAGTGTGCGCTGATAAAATTCACCCTCTTTCTGCTCAATCCCCGTCAAAGCTCGTGCACCGAGAAAAGCCATCATCCACTGCCAGTCATAGGGTGGCGTATAGCTGAGATAAATTTTTGCTGACATGGTCGTTCCCATAATCAAAAAAATAGAATGAATAACGCAATAAAAACCTGCCCGTAGTTTAGCAGGTGAGAATTAAAGGATAAAAAAATCCCGGCGGAAGTTCCGTCGGGATGGGGTTTTCAGCACCAGCGTCCAACACAGGGCTGGGTGGTCATGTTAAATCATACTCAGATATTGACACCAAAATTCTTGGCGAGCGCGGACAGGCCGCCCTCATAGCCCTGACCTACCGCTTTGAATTTCCACTCACCGTTATGGCGATAAAGCTCACCGAAGATCATGGCAGTTTCGGTCGCTGCATCTTCAGACAGGTCATAGCGAGCCAGTTCTTGCTGATCGTCGTTATTGACCGCACGGATAAAGCCGTTAGTGACCATGCCAAAATTCTGTTTACGCTCTTCCGCTTCATAAATTGTCACGGCAAAAACCACTTTTTTGGCTCGTGCATCAACTTTGTCGAGATGGATCAGCAGTTGTTCGTCATCACCGTCACCTTCGCCGGTACGGTTATCACCCTGATGCACCACGCCGCCACAGGTGCTGTTGGTGTTGTTGAAGAAAATAAAGCTGCTGTCAGACAGAACCTTGTCATCTTCGCCGACGATAAACGCCGAGGCATCAAGGTCAAAAGCAGCGCCATCCGTTTTTCGGGAGTCCCAGCCTAAACCAAACATCACCGATTTCATCGACGGCGCTTCTTTAGTCAGGGAAACATTGCCACCTTTTTTCAAAGATACAGCCATAATTCGACTCCTTAATTACATTTTAAAAAAAGCACTGCGCTTGTGCGCAGCACCGTTAAGCACAAAGTGAAGCCACTACCGATCTTTCACCGGCGCGGCATCAGGGCTGGGCTGGCTGGTCTTTAGCCGGAAACATCACGCTGGCAATAATGCCAATGGCCAACACCACTAACACCACGTACAGACTGGCGGTCGCACTGATACCAAAGCCATGCCCCCACAGATGGTCACTGGCGTTCAGGCCCAGTTTGAAAGCGATGAAGAACAACAGCGCGACAACGGCTTTCTCCAGATGCACCAGATACTTGCGCAGCGCTTCCAGTACGAAATACATCGTGCGCAGGCCTAAAATGGCAAACATCATGGCGGAGTAGACGATCAGTGGCTCACGGCTCACGGCGATCACGGCCGGTACGCTGTCAAAAGCAAACATCACATCCGACAGCTCGACCACCGCCACGCACAACAGCAGCGGCGTGGCGTATTTCGCCCCTTTCTTCACGTCAAAACTAAAACCTTTGTTTTCTGGTTTTTCCAGTTCGGCGCTGACCTCTTTAGCACTGAGCATAAAGCGGTTACCTGCCAGCTTCGGCCACACTGGATAGAAACGCCGCACCATGCGGTTAGCCAGGTGATCGGAGTAATCCTCTATTTCGTCACCGTCATCTCCTGAACGCAGCATCATGACCGCGGTCCAGGCGACAATTACCGCAAACAGCATCTCTACCCACGGGCCAAGCATCAGCAGACCGGCACCGATGGCGACAAAAATCGCTCGGAATACAATGGCGCCGATAATTCCCCAATACAGCACGCGGTGGCGGTAGCCATCCGGCACTTTGAACCAGGCAAAAATCGCCATCATCACGAACAGGTTATCAACCGACAGCACCTTCTCCAGCGCGTAGCCCGTGACAAACAAGCTGGCAACTTCAGACCCGTGGCTCACATACAGGAAGACGGCAAAACCTAAGGCCGTCACTATCCAGAAGAGTGACCACAGCACCGCGTTTTTCAACCCAATGGCTTTATCGCCACGGTGCGCCAGGAGGTCGATCAACAAGGCCGCGATGGCCAGTACCACAAAAACGGCGACAGTTACCGGCGGAAAACCAATCAGGGTAGATTCCATCATTACTCTCAATTAAAACGAACAATCAGAAGAACTCTTCAGGCTTAACGCCCAACTCGTTGCACACTTCCAGCAGCGCCCGTTTTTCGTCTTCATCAAAACTGGCGTCACTCTTGGCGATCATCACCCCCAGACGGACCGCAGCACGTGCCTCTTCAGGTTTTTTACGTAATTTCCCCAGGGTCTTCAGGCATTCAGATCGCCCGATATCCAGATCGAAATCGAACTTAGAGGACAGCTTCTGGAACTCGCTTATCACCTCTTCGGTACTGAATACTTTCAAGGTGTCGCTGATTTCAAAATACTTAATCAGTTTTTGTTTTTCCTGCGCGCTGACTACGCCATCGGCAAAGGCAATGTAGGTGCCCACAGCAACACACCCCTGCATGAAATCCTTACCCTTATAGCGGCTGACTTCCGACAACAGCGTTTCGCGTCCCTGATTAAATTTGTTTTTAGCCCAATCCAACATGTTGCTTTCCTCTGTAAAATTTATTTGCTGCCCGCACGCCAGTTAAAACCCCAACCATAGGCTTTATCCATGGGTTCATGGCCGCCAAAATAGGCATTCAGGCGTTCGACTTTTAAGGTGTTGTTGATGTTCTCCAGACGGGCAATTGCGCACATTGACTGGCTGCCGCCGTCCGCATTCAGGCGGGTTTCGATAGGAGGCTGTTCTGGTAATTGCAGCGTCACCACGCCGTCCGTTTTCGCCCAGTTAGGAACGCCTTTGTAGATAAAGGCGAAGATCACCACTTCTGCGATGTCATCCCACTTCGCGCCATTGATATTGAGCCATTCGCCTTCTGAAGCCGAGCCGGTGCGGTCATCGGCTTCAAGATAGACATAAGGGACGTTCTGGTAATCGCCAAAGCGGTTACCCAGCGCCTGTACTAAATCCTGATGACCGTCCTTAAAGCGTACGTAAGCCCCCAAGTCCAGATCGATGGCGTTGAGCTTGCTGAAAAAGCCGCCGCCGGAGGCCCGGTTCCAGTTGAGATTGACGCGAATACGGCCAAAACCCTGGCCTTTGCTGAGATTGACCGGTTTAGTTAAATTGACGCTCGGTTGATCTTTGGTCAGCGTCACTTTGCTAAGATTAATGGGTTTCGCCGCTGGCGCAGGGGCGGGAACTGGCGCAGGCTTCGGAGCCTCTTCAGCCGGTGCATCGATGGTGACACCAAAATGCTCCGCCAACGGTTGCAAACCACCGTTGAACCCCTGAGCCACAAAGCGGAACTTCCACTCACCGTTACGACGGTAAAGTTCACCGAGGATCAACGCGGCCTCATTGCGACCCGCTACATCAACCGGGCATTGCAGATGCGGCTGACCATTCACTTCAACGACGATACTCAGGGTACGCAACATCTGAATGGTGTGACCGGCTTGCGGCGTAATGGTAAAAGCCACCTTCTGCACGCTGGCTGGCAGCGCGCTGAGATTGACCGAAAATGAGCTGTTCTCCCCTTCCGTCAACAGCAGAACTGAGCGGTCGTTGCTCTGCTTCTGACCGTAGAAAATAAAATCGTCATCCGAGTGCGTTTTGCCGTTGGTATCTAACCGGAACGCAGACACATCAGCGGCAATACCGCTTTTGACCCGAATAACCAGCGTTGTCTCAGGAACAAGCCCGTTTCCACCCGCGATAAGTTGAGTGGACATGCTCACCCCACCAGCTCACGGATAACCAGCGGCAGCATGCTTTCCACAGTACGCCCAGTGGACGTCAGGCCATGCGCCTTGAAGCTCCAGTCATTGCCTTTGCGCGACAGTGAAGCGATGAACAACGCCGAGTGCGCACCCTTTTCTGACAGATTGAAATTCGCCAGTTCCTTGCTGCGCTGGTCAAGGATACGGACACTGGCATTCTCAACCTTAGTAAAATTCTGGCCGGTGAAACTGTTTACTGTGAAGGCTAAATGCTCGACGTCAGACGGCACGCGTCCCAGGTCGATAAGTATGACTTCATCATCGCCATCCCCCGCGCCAGTGCGGTTGTCGCCACTGTGTTTTACTGAGCCACAGCTGGATTGCAATTTACGAAACCAGATGGTGTCGACCGCTTCACCGTCACTGTCGAGCATGACGCAGGAAGCATCCAAATCAATCTCACCCCCGCTACCGCCAAACATGCCGAACAGGCCTTTGCTTTTCGCCGCATCCCATCCCAAACCAATATGCACAGCGGTCACGGACGCACCGGACTCTTTTGCCAGGGAGACGGATTGATTTTTACTGAGTGAAATAGCCACGAAAGCTCCTTTTATGGAAAACACGTTTTAAACAAACAGCGTCGTTTAAAAACAGTGACATCTAAAGACCCTACAATTAATAGGAATGGTTTTATGAACTTTTAAAAAAATTAATAAAAAATTAACGAAACACGGGCAATTAAAATAAAGACACCTGACAGAGTGGTTTATTTTTCACCCACTGAGTCACACATCTATGAACAACCGTTTTACGCGATTTTTTTCACTTTGTTTAGACAAGGTTTATTGTTTTACACAGAAACACACTTTTGATAGATAAATTGACAATAACCATAATTATTCTCACGCTTATTATTTCCATGAGACGCCTCCCTGCCACGTTAGCTATTTTTTCCCCTTCAACGTTCAGCTCCAGCACACGAACTGAAGAGTAAGTCTCTGTTTTAAAGTAAACAATAGGAATTTTTGGTTGCGTTTATTTTTCCAGATCTGCATTCCAAATTATAAAATTCATCGCAAATAGAATCATCCACGGCCTTTGTTTAGACTTATGATGGCTTATTGAAAAGAATCGTAAATAACATTGCTCAAACCATTTTATTTACTGCCAACTATGAAAAAATCATATAAAAATACGCTGTCAGTTTATAAGGAATATTATCAAACCAATTTCATGATTATTTGTATTAATTACATTGATTCCAGACAGATTAAATCACTTGGCTGGCAGCTTAGTATTAACGTTATTCTTGGTGGTTACTGCAGTGATAAATTCCAATAGATACAATCTCTTTAACATTCGAATACAGCTTATTTTCGCCTTTAGCTCACCACTTAGTGTACAGGCTCGGGATCGCCAATTGCTCAGCGAAATAATCCCGCGTTGTTGCAAGAGTTCTGCATTCAGTATTGAGCAGATAACCCTGCTTTCTGAGGGTGTCGAGATCCAGCTAACTATGTCACCAGAGATGGAGATCCCCATGTTAGTAAACACTCTCAAGACACACAGCGCGAAACAACTGGGAGAACAGATGGGCGTCAAAAAAAATGGATTGTGGTTGCGCGGCTATGTTGCTCATTCCTTTGGGGATATGCCGGAAGCCCAGAAAAATTTATCAGCTTTGATGGCTAAAAACCGGCGGGAGAAATAAACCGATGATCTGGCTAATGGAAGGGCTTTCCTCACAGCGCGGTCTCCTTGAGGCTCTGCGCTCTGCCATCATGACGCAGAAGTGGTGCAACCCTCAGGGAGCGCCGTTGCAACTCATGGCGTCACACCGTGAATTCAGACCAGAAATTACCGGCGTGGCTGACGTTTCGCTGCGCGAACCGGCAGATAAAATGCAAAAGCTGGCATTTATTCTCGACAATATTGCCCGGTATTGCGTCACGCTGATCCATGTCGGTCGTGCCGATGTCTGGTTTGAAAAACATCGTGCGCAAATTGAAGCCACTGGCGTAAAACTCATCACCGGTGCATTGAGCGTTGAGAGCCTGCTGCTGGCCGATGACAAATACCGCTTTAGCCTGCAACTGGCACAAAACAGTATCGCCCATACCCCGGCCTGTCTGGTGGAATCCCTGCCCGCGCTGGAGGCGGCACTCAAGAGCATCAAATCTGATTTCCCCGAGCTGTGTGTTAAACCTAATCAGGGTATTTATGGCTGCGGTTACTGGCGCCTGGATGACAATGCACCCGCAGATTTGGTACTGCGAAAACCCGAAACCCGACGAATAAATACGCAGATTTATCTTGATATGGTGGCGAAAAGCGGTGGACTGTCGCAATCCATGTTAGTGATGCCCTATCTGCCGGGGCCGGAGTGCAGCATCGATATGGTAACCGAACGGGGCTGTACGCTGGCCGTACTCGGCAGACGTAAAAACGATGCACTTCAGCAGTTTTTTACCGAAGGTGAAGAGATTGAACTGGCCCGTCGGGTAGCCACACTTTTGCAGGCGGATGGCCTGATAAATGTTCAAACCCGCGCTGACAACCAAGGTAAACCGAGGGTACTGGAATGTAATCTGCGTCCAAGCGGCGGTGTGCCTTATGGGCTTGAAAGTGGAATAAATTTACCCGCCATCATGGTGGCTTCGCGTCTTGGTTTACCGCTGCCGGAGCAGAAATTACATCACCATAATGTGCGCATTCTCGACCATGCTGTCTGCATTCCTGCCCGTGAGTCTACCTATGAAAACTAACCCTGCTACTGACGCCCCCGGTCTTGATGAGCAACGGACTGACGAACATTATGAAGCCACGCTCAGTGCAGGCGTCATGTCATTACAACTTCGCAGTCAGCCGGGCTGGAACGCAAATACTCTGTTTGATATGGCCCAGCGCCGTAACCCACGTCGGGCATTTTTATTTGTCAGTAAAATCCTTGGCCGCCATATCCCCTGCCCTCCGCACCTGATCCGCAGGGCTTTTAACGACCTTGCCGATAACATTCCTCGCGGACTGTCCGGCCCGATTTTAGTGACCGGAATGGCTGAAACGGCGGTCGGCCTTGCCGCCGGCGTACATTCGGTGCTCTCACAGCGCTATGCTGACACTATTCTTCTTACCACCACCCGACACCCTCTCGGCAGCGATTTACTCTGCCGTTTCGAAGAGGAACACAGCCATGCCACGGCGCATCTGGTCCATATTCCTACCGACCCTGTACTGCGCGATAAGTTGTTTCAGGCACGGACATTGGTCATGGTCGATGACGAGGCCACCACAGGAAAAACCTTTCTTAATTTATACAAGGCCCTGAGAAATGCCGGGCTAAGTCAACTGGAGCATGTTGTTACCGCCACCCTCACCGACTGGTCAGACAATGCCTTAGCCGGGCAAATCAGTCTGCCCACTACGGCGGTGTCGCTGGCCAGTGGCCGCTGGCAGTGGCAAGCAGCCGAGCATGCTCCCCTGCTCCACGCACCTGACGTAAATGTGATGGCACGCGGTTCACAGCCGCTCAATAACATTGCTGACCGCTGGGGGCGAACCGGCGTCGAGTTTCATACACGCTTACTGACAACCAAAGCCCCACAGAAAGGCCAGCGTATTCTGGTGCTTGGCTCTGGAGAATATGTCTGGCAGCCCTATTTATTGGCGCAGTGGCTGGAAGATCAGGGGGCAGACGTCTGTTTCAGCTCGACAACTCGTTCACCGGTTGCCATCGGTAACGCCATTCGCTGTGCCATCAGTTTTACCGATAACTACGGTCTGGGCGTACCGATGTACGCCTATAACGTCAAGCCTGATGAGTGGGACCGGGTGATTTTATGCTCGGAGACGCCGGCATCCGCATGGGATCCGGCCTTTTTGGCGCAATTTTCTCATTTAGAAATCAACGAGGCTCCCCATGACTGCTGACTTCGCCTCGCGCCCGTTGGTCTTCACCGATCTCGACGACACCCTGTTCCAGACCGGGCGAAAAATCATCGATCCCCACGAGCGCCAGCGCAGTGTGCCGGGCGCACTGGACAGAAGCCTTGCGCCACGCAGCTTTATGACACCACGGCAAAATAATCTGGTGCAGTGGATGCTGGCGGGTGCGGAAACCATTCCGGTAACCGCACGTGGTACAGAGGAGATCGCCCGTGTGTGCATTCCCTTTGATTCCTATGCCATAACCACCCACGGCGCCGTGATCCTGACCGCACAAGGCAATGCAGACTCTGAGTGGCAGTCCCATATCACTGAGCAAATGCGCGCTTTTTTACCGCGTCTGTCGGCACTTGAGCACCATCTCAGCACGATGCTGCGGGACCCGCAGGCAATCTCACCGCTTCTGCCCGCTGACGCGGGATGGTGCCGGATGAACAAGGAGTACGGTATACCGATCTATCTGGTGATGAAAGTTAACGACAGTCAGCACCTGGCAGCGCTGAATCACTATGCCGACTGGGTGGAACAGACTTTTGACCTCGACGGTTTCTATGTTCACCGCAATGGCAATAACATCGCCTGGTTGCCGAAATGCATCGAGAAAGTTCATGCGGTGACATTTCTGTTAACGCGGCTGCGGGCAGCGTTCCCTGACCGCCCGGTACTGGGCTTTGGTGACAGCCTGTCCGATTTCAGTTTCATGCAACAGTGCGACTTTCTGGTGATACCACAACGCAGCCAACTGCTTGGTACGCTGGAAAATGCCCTGCCCATCGCTTCATCTTGGGGGGCACACCATGCTGCAACCTGAATTTACGCCACACACGCTGCTGTCGGGTTCCTATCCACCCGGCGACATCCACTTTTTGCTGGCCCCGGCACAGATTGCGTTTACCTCCGTGGCGGAGAAAGAGCGTCTGATTCAGAGCGGCGAAAAACACTATTCGGAGATGCTGTCGCAGGAACCGTTACCGTCTGAAAAACACCTGTCGCTCTATCATCACGCCATGACAGATTTCGGCCCAAGGCTGGCACGCGAAGTCACCGCACTGGCGAAAGGTCTGGCGGCGCAGATCACTGCCCGCCCGATTGTACTGACCTCACTGGTGCGGGCCGGTGTGCCGCTGGGCGTCTGCCTTTTGCATGCCCTGCGAGATATGCAAGTCGAAGTCGTGCATTACGGCATCAGCATTATCCGTGACCGTGGGCTGGATGAGCGCGCGCTAACGCACATCACCCGACAACATGGCAGTGCAGGCGTGGTGTTTATCGATGGCTGGACCGGAAAAGGCGCGATCTCTCGCCAGCTCAGCGCATCTCTGGCTGAACGGCCAGAATTCGGTTTACCGCCGAGGCTGGCCGTGCTCGCTGACCCCGGCGGTTGCGCCTGGCTTTCCGCCAGCGGAGAAGACTGGTTGATGCCATTCGGCATTCTCGGGGCACCGATTTCCGGGCTGGTCAGCCGCTCGCTTTGGCGCGAAAGCGGCTTCCACGCTTCGATGTTTTGCCAACACCTGCAAGCTTTTGACCTCAGCCAGGATTTTGTTGCACAGGTGGACTTCCTGCGTCGCCAGCAAACAGAGGATGTCCCCGCTGCCACTCGGCGTGATGAGGAGAAAGCACATCTGAAACAGCTGAGCAGGCAGGTGATCACCCGGCTGGCCGAACACTTTGAAATCCGTTCGGTCAATCATATTAAACCGGGCATTGCCGAAGCCACCCGCGCTGTGATGCGCCGCGTACCGGACCACGTACTGGTCGCCAGTAAGCAGGATAAGAGCGTCGCACTGCTGGTCCATTTGGCTGAAAGTCAGGACATTCGGGTAGAAGAAGTCGGGGCTGAGATTGGCATTTACCGTGCAGTGACCCTGATTAAGCATATTGCATAAGCGGAGAGAGGCCGATGAAAAAAATCACCCCCAATGACCTCGGGGCCACCATGTATGTTCCCGCGACGCACCCGGAACTGACCCGTATTGCCTGTGGCGAAAAGTATCCCGAACTGCTGTCGATGGTTATCTGTCTGGAAGATGCCGTGCTGGACCGGGATATTCCACAGGCGCTTGATAATCTACGTAAAACGCTGTTTATTCTGAAGAGCCCACGTGATTTCAGTGACGGACCATTGTTGTTTATCCGCCCGCGAAGTACCGCCATGGCTGCCAAACTGATCTCCGATAAAACATTTTTCCTGCACGCTGTCGACGGGCTGGTGTTGCCGAAATTTACCTTATCCTCTCTCGATAGCTGGTTACGCATTACCGCGGGTACTGACCTGCTGTGGATGCCAACGCTGGAAGATGCTGAGGTGTATGACGTCAATAAAATGCAGCAGATGGCCGAAGCACTGAAAGCCAAAGCCGCCAACCGCGTACTGGCACTGCGTATCGGCGGCAATGATTTGATGAGTGTATTAGGTTTACGCCGCAGCAAGGAATACACACTGTATGAAGGCCCACTCGGCTATGTGATCAAAATGCTGGTCAGCGTGTTCGGCGCGCAGGGTTTCGCCCTGACGTCCCCAGTCTGTGAGTTAATCGAACCCGACGACATGCTAAGACGCGAACTAAAACAGGATATCCTGCACGGTCTCGTCGGTAAAACCGCCATCCATCCAAGTCAGATCCCCATCATCCACCACGCACTACGCGTCGCCCCCCGCGATTACCAGGAAGCTCTGCGCATCCTCAATGCAGACAGTGCGGTATACAAATCCGACGGTGCCATGTGTGAACCAGCCACTCACGTCAATTGGGCGCACAGGATCATTCAACAGGGGAAAAAATATGGCTATGTGGAACCTGTCAACGGGGAGTTCGAACGGCGATTCGAAGATGCCTTGTAAACGTTGATGGAACGTTGGCCCGACCACGACCCGGGTGGACACGACACTCAATGCAGGATGTGCGGTGACCAGATTGTTCAGATCGGCGTTAGTTAAAAAAGTAGCTAATATGTAAATAAACATCTGTATTTTTGATCCCCAAAATGAGGGGTGATATGCGGCGTTGGTTAAGTTTGTACTCAGCACTAAACAAATAAAAAAATTAAATATTTAAAATCATAATGATAAGTAAAAATTATTTATTTCACATCGGAAAATAAAACGGGCCAGGTTTCGTTTTGAACATGATAACGGCACTCGCAGCCGACAGTATGTTTTTTATGAATCTACATCAAAGAAACAAAAAGTTGATGAATGAGGTCCCAATTTATTTTGCTATCCTGCGAAACTCACCCTTTTGATATTATGAGGGGGTGAATTTCGGTATCGGTGCTATACATAATTTATTACGCCACTCACATTTAAGGGTACCAATGAACACAACGAAAGTTTTGCAGGTTGCGCTGATTGCTGGCGCGGTAATGCTTGCCGGTTGTACCAGTCAGGTGACCAAGGCCGATAAATTCTCTGGTTTCCTCGGTGATTATTCTGGATTGAAAGAGACTAAAACCCCATCAGGTAAAACAGTTCTGCGTTGGGTTGATCCTTCTTTTAAAGCCTCTGACTACTCTTACGTCGATTATCAGCCAATCACTTTCTATCCAAAACCTCAACCTACAGCGCAGATTGATCAGCAGACCTTGCAGGGCGTGTTGGACTACGCAAACAGCCGCATTAAACCAGCGATTGCTCAACGTATGACGATCACCAATCACCCGGGCCCGCGTACGTTGATCTTTAAAGGTGCGATCACCGGCGCAAATACCGCAGCTGAAGGTTTACAATTCTATGAAGTGATCCCGGTGGCGTTAGTTGTTGCCGGTGCAGAAACCGCCAGCGGCCACCGTACCCGCGATACCGAACTGTATTTCGAAGCAGAACTGGTTGACTCCACCACCGGCAAAACCGTGGTAAAAGTGGTACGTAAAGGCATGGGTAAACAAGTGTCGAATGACAAACAAAAAGTGACACTCAATGACCTGAAAAGTGTGGTCGATAACTTAGCGACTGACGTCGTACAGTTTAATCCTGCTCCACAGAAGTAAACGCCCCAACAACTGAAAAAGCAGCCTGCCAAGGGCTGCTTTTTGGTTTTTCAGGATGAGGGTTTGAGCGTGAGTACGACGCCAGGGCTTTTATTAATGCACGCGTGGTTTTTAGCGTTGGATTACCATTCTCACTAAACGATAATCTCACTCTGGCGCAGTTGAAAGTAAACACGGTAACGTGTGCGTTTCTGTCGCTTAAGCAGAAGCTCTTTCCTTAAATATAAAAAAACCCGCCGAAGCGGGTTTTTTACTGGGGCTAAGCCTTAGATATCGCTAAGAACTCATTCCCACTCAATCGTAGCCGGTGGTTTACCCGAGATGTCATACACTACGCGGGAAATGCCGTCGACTTCGTTGATGATACGGTTGGAGCAGCGGCCAAGGAAATCGTACGGCAGGTGCGCCCAATGCGCGGTCATAAAGTCGATGGTTTCGACGGCACGCAGGGAAACCACCCAGTCGTATTTACGGCCATCGCCCATCACGCCAACGGAGCGCACTGGCAGGAAGACAGTGAACGCCTGGCTGACTTTGTTGTACAGGTCGGCTTTGTGCAGTTCTTCGATGAAGATAGCATCGGCACGACGCAGCAGGTCGCAGTACTCTTTCTTTACTTCACCCAGCACGCGCACGCCAAGACCTGGGCCAGGGAACGGGTGACGGAAAAGCATGTCGTATGGCAGGCCGAGTTCCAGACCGATTTTACGCACTTCGTCTTTGAACAACTCTTTCAGCGGCTCAACCAGACCCAGTTTCATCTCTTTCGGCAGGCCACCCACGTTGTGGTGGGATTTAATCACGTGCGCTTTGCCGGTGGCAGAGGCCGCAGATTCGATCACGTCAGGGTAGATAGTGCCCTGCGCCAGCCATTTCACGGCATCCTGTTTACACGCTTCTTCATCGAAGACTTCAACGAAGACGCGGCCAATGATTTTGCGTTTTGCTTCCGGCTCATCAACGCCCGCCAGTGCAGACAGGAAACGCTCTTCCGCTGCGACGTGAACGATGTTCAGACCAAAACTGTCGCCAAACATTTCCAAAACCTGATCGGCTTCGTTCAGACGCAGCAGGCCGTTGTCAACGAAGACACAGGTCAGACGATCGCCGATGGCTCGGTGCAGCAGCATCGCAGTGACGGAGGAGTCAACGCCGCCGGACAGGCCGAGGATCACGTGATCGTCGCCAATCTGCACACGCAGGCGCTCGATGGCGTCTTCAATGATTTTGGCCGGTGTCCACAGCGCTTCGCACTGGCAGATGTCCATCACGAAACGTTCCAGAATGCGCAGGCCCTGACGGGTATGCGTCACTTCCGGGTGGAACTGTACGCCATAGAAGCGTTTTTCTTCGTTAGCAATAATGGCAAACGGACAGGTATCGGTGCTGGCAACGGTCACAAAGTCAGAAGGAATAGCGGTGACTTTGTCGCCGTGGCTCATCCAGACATCGAGCAACGGTTTGTTGTTCTCGCTCAGGGCGTCCTGAATGTCGCGAATTAGCGCGCTTTCAGTCTGAACTTCAACCTGCGCATAACCAAATTCGCGCTCGTTAGAGCCTTCAACATGGCCGCCTAACTGCATTGCCATGGTTTGCATGCCATAGCAAACGCCCAGAACCGGCACACCGGCTTCGAAGACGTAGTCTGGCGCGCGCGGGCTGTCATGCTCGGTGGTACTTTCCGGGCCGCCGGACAGGATGATGCCGTTCGGGTTGAATTCGCGGATTTGGGCTTCGGTTACGTCCCAGGCCCAGAGTTCGCAATAGACACCCAGTTCACGCACGCGGCGTGCAACAAGTTGAGTGTACTGGGAGCCGAAATCGAGGATCAGGATACGGTGCTTGTGAATATTTTCGCTCATGAGGGGCGTTTTCCAGAAAGCAATAAAAGCGTTAAAACAACAGGTTAAATAAGTATCAATACAGTAAAACAGACAGCGAGCACATGGCTCGCTGTCTTGGGAATCAAGATCCCATTCTGTAGTTCGGAGATTCCTTGGTGATCGTCACGTCGTGTACGTGGCTTTCCTGGATCCCAGCGCCGCTGATGCGGACAAACTCAGCTTTGGTGCGCAGTTCGAGGATGGTAGCACAACCGGTCAGACCCATACATGAACGCAGACCGCCCATTTGCTGGTGAACAATCTCTTTCAGACGACCTTTGTACGCTACGCGACCTTCGATACCTTCCGGTACCAGTTTGTCAGCGGCGTTATCACTCTGGAAGTAACGATCAGAGGAACCTTTGGACATCGCGCCCAGAGAGCCCATACCGCGATAAGATTTGAATGAGCGGCCCTGATACAGTTCGATTTCACCTGGAGATTCTTCTGTCCCAGCCAACATCCCGCCGACCATCACGCAGCTTGCGCCCGCAGCGATGGCTTTGGCGATGTCGCCGGAGAAGCGGATACCGCCGTCAGCGATGACCGGAATACCTGTGCCTTCCAGCGCTTCAACCGCGTCAGACACCGCAGTGATTTGCGGAACGCCTACGCCGGTCACGATGCGGGTGGTACAGATAGAACCAGGACCGATACCGACTTTCACTGCGCTCACGCCAGCTTCAACCAGTGCCAGCGCGCCTGCGCCTGTCGCCACGTTGCCGCCGATGATTTGCAGATCCGGGTATTTGGCTCGGGTAGCACGAATACGTGAAAGCACGCCTTCGGAATGACCATGTGAGGAGTCAATCAGCAGCACGTCAACGCCAGCGGCGACCAGTGCATCGATACGTTCTTCGTTGCCTTCGCCCGCGCCAACTGCCGCACCGACACGCAGACTGCCCTGCTCATCTTTACAGGCGTTAGGTTTACGTTCTGCTTTCTGGAAGTCTTTAACGGTGATCATACCGACCAGATGGAATTGCGCGTCAACCACCAGCGCTTTCTCAACGCGTTTTTCGTGCATTTTCTGCAACACGATTTCGCGGGACTCGCCTTCTTTGACCGTCACCAGACGCTCTTTCGGGGTCATCACTGCGGTCACTGGCTGTTCCAGATCGGTCACGAAGCGCACGTCACGGCCGGTAATGATACCGACCAGTTCGTTCTGCTCGGTGACAACCGGGTAACCGGCGAAACCGTTAATTTGGGTGAGTTCTTTAACCTGACGCAGGGTGGTAGAAGGGGTGACCGTTTTAGGGTCGGCAACCACGCCGCTTTCATGTTTTTTAACGCGGCGAACTTCTTCGGCCTGACGTTCAATAGACATGTTCTTGTGAATGAATCCCAGGCCGCCTTCTTGCGCGAGAGCAATCGCCAGATTCGCTTCTGTCACGGTATCCATAGCTGCAGACAGCATAGGGATATTCAGACGGATTTTAGCGGTCAGCTGGGTGCTTAGATCGGCAGTATTGGGCAGAACTGTGGAGTGGGCTGGAACAAGGAGGACGTCGTCGAACGTTAGTGCTTCTTTTACGATACGTAGCATGGGCAATATCTCACCAAGGTGGATGCGGAAAGGAGAAAATATTGCAGCGGGAGTATACAGGTGAGCAGACATAGCCACCAGAACTATTTTGAGAAACTTCTTGATTACCTGTTTTGTGCATGTAGTATCGTTCGATTAAGTCTCTGTTTTTGAATTTGATCTGGATCACATGTCGCTACCTTCTTCCCCACCGATTTTTACCGTAAGCCGCCTCAATCAGACGGTCCGACAGTTGCTGGAGAACGAAATGGGCCAGGTCTGGCTCTCAGGCGAGATCTCCAACTTCTCCCAACCTTCCTCCGGTCACTGGTATTTCACCCTGAAAGATGACCGTGCGCAGGTTAAGTGCGCGATGTTCCGCAACACCAATCGCCGCACCACATTCCGCCCGCAAAACGGCCAGCAGGTTTTAGTCCGCGCGACGATCACTCTTTACGAACCACGCGGTGATTATCAGTTGATTGCCGAAAGCATGCAGGAAGCCGGTGACGGTCTGTTGCAGCAAAAATTCGATCTGCTGAAACAGCAACTGGCCGCTGAAGGGCTGTTCGATGCGCAATTCAAACAACCGCTGCCTTCACCGGCCAAATGCGTTGGCGTGATCACCTCCTCAAGCGGTGCCGCGCTGCATGATGTGTTAAACGTTTTAAAACGCCGTGACCCGTCATTGCCCGTCATCATCTATCCGACCGCTGTTCAGGGCGTCGATGCGCCGATGCAAATCGTACGAGCCATTCAGTTGGCGAATGCGCGAGAAGAAGTCGATATATTGATTGTCGGGCGCGGCGGCGGTTCGCTGGAAGACTTATGGAGCTTTAACGACGAACGTGTGGCGCGGGCAATTTTCGCCAGCCGTATTCCTATTGTCAGTGCCGTCGGCCACGAAACCGATGTGACGATTGCCGATTTTGTCGCAGACTTACGCGCCCCGACCCCTTCGGCCGCCGCCGAACTGATCAGCCGCAATCAGTTGGAACTGCTGCGTCAAATCCAGTCCCAACAGCAGCGTCTTGAAATGGCAATGGACTATTATCTCGCCCAGCTGACGCAGCGGTTTACGCGGCTCAATCATCGTCTGCAACAGCAGCATCCGCATTTGCGTCTGGCGCGTCAGCAAACCGCGCTGTTCAAGCTGCGCCGTCGCCTGGACGAAGCCATGCAAAATCAGCTGCGCCAAATGCTGCGCCGCGCCGACCGTCTGCAACAGCGTTTAACGCAGCAACAGCCACAACCGCGTATTCATCGTGCTCAGCAAAAAATTCAGCAATTGCAGTATCGCCTGCAACAAGCGCTCACCTCGCAGCTCTCAGGCAGCCGCCAGCGTTTCGGCACCCTATGTGCCCAACTGGAAGGCGTCAGCCCACTGGCAACTTTGGCACGAGGTTATAGCGTGACAACCACGCCGCAGGGGGCATTGCTGAAGAAAACCACGCAGATCGCACCGGGCGATACGTTGAAAACACGTCTGGCCGATGGCTGGATTGAAAGCGAAGTGAAATCGATCGTGGTGGAAAAAAAAGCGCGGAAACGTGCCGTTAAAGGGGCCTGAAACAGGCCCCCGGACCTATCCTCAGACGGAGTAACTTTTCGTCCGTTCCCCGTTCACCCACACTTCCCGCACCTCACCCTTTGGCAAGATAATGTTTAGGGTTTTCCACGCCGGTTTGAAATCACCGCGCTGAATAATCGTGATATCAATGCGCTGCGCGCTGCTGAGGATTTCCCAGTTCAGCCACAATGCATGGTCTTGCTGCCAGTGATGGCTTTCACCGTCGTCCTCAAACAACATTCCCGCGGATTTCACCTGACCTGGCGCCGGGTAAACATGCAGTTCACGCGTTGTATCTTTGTTGACATCAACATGTGCCAGACGTCCTGATTGCGGCAGCGCAGCACCCGCGCGAACCAGCAACGGCAGGCGATCCAGTGGTGCGTCGAGAGTTATTCTCTGCCCGCCTGCGAACCATTCACCAGTGTAGAAATCGCACCAGCCGATACCGTTATCTGGCAGGTAGACCTGGCGCTCACGCTGTCCTTCTTCAACCACACTGGCAACCAGTAAATCTTGCCCCATCAGGAAATCGTCGGTTTCGGCGAAGGTCTTTTTATCATGCTCGTGATCGAGGAACGTCGGGCGCAGCATCGGTTCGTCATTGGCATGCGCCTGCCACAGCAGAGTGTAGAAATAAGGCAATAAACGGTAGCGCAGACGGATCGCATCACGGACAAGTGGCGTCACCTGCGGATACATCCACGGCTCGTTCACGGTGTGATCGTCATTCCATGAGTGAATAGTGAAACGCGGATGCATCACGCCGTTTTGCACCCAGCGTACAAACAGTTCAGCGTCTGGCTTATCGCCGGCGAACCCGCCAACGTCATGCCCGACGTTATACAGACCGGATAAGCTCATGCCGATGCCCATACGCGTGTTGTAGCGCAGCGTCTGCCAACTGGTGCGGTTATCGCCGCTCCACGTCTGCACATAGCGCTGCATGCCCGCGCAGCCGGAACGTGAAATCAGATACGGACGAGCCTCTGGTGCGAAACGTTGCTGCGCTTCAAACGACGCACGCATCATCAGTAATGGCATAACCGGACGGATATGTTTGATGGCGATCGGTTTGCCAAAACCGTGGCAACGCGCATCGCTGTCCCACACTTCATATTCGTTGTTGTCGTTCCAGGTTGAACCAATGCCGTTTTCCAGCAACTGCGTGGTGACACCATTTTGCCACCAGCGCACGGCGGCCGGATGGGTGAAATCAAGGTGTGAGCCTTCGTCATCCCAGAAGACTGAGCGCTCTGGCGCGCCAGTTTCTGAATCACGAATAAACAGCCCCTGCTCCGCCACCTGTGCGTATTTCGGATGGTCCTGTAACAGACAGGGTTTGATATTAGCAGCCAGGCGAATGCCCGCGTCGAGAAACGCCTGCGACATCGCCTTCGGCTGTGGCACTTTGTCGTAGTTCCAGTTGAAGACGTAGCGCTTGTTGCCAATCGACGTATAACCCGATGAAAGCTGGAAAGAATCACATGGGATTTCGTGTTGCTGGCACAGCGTGATGAACTTCATCAACTGCTGCTGGGCGTCCGGTTCATCAGTGTAATACATGGTCGAACCGCTGTAACCGAGGCTCCATTTCGGGCCAAACGTCGTTTTACCGGTCAGCCTCACCAATTTTTTGGTGACCTCCAGCGAGGTGGGACCAATGAACAAATAGTAATCCAGATCGCCCGCTTCAGCGCTAAAACGGCGATACGGCAAGTGGTAATTATCCAGCTCATTGCCGAGATCAAGCCAGACATTGCTGAGATTGTCGTAGAACAGACCGAAACTGACATCGTTGCGGCGTGTCATAGTAAACGGAATATGTTTGTACAGCGGATCGGTGCTGGCGGCGTTGTAGCCCATCGCATCCAGATTACGCATTTCAAAACGACGGCCGCTGCGGTTGAGGTCACCGGCTTTTTCACCCAGCCCGTAAACACCGTCCTGCGCCTCACGCAGTTGATAGTGCGCCGAGGCATCGCCTTTCACCGACAGCATATACGCGCCGGTCTTGCGGTCGCTGACCAGCGGCAGCCATTCACCGGCCGCATTTTTATGTTCCCACTCCAGCCACAGCGGCTGGTGAACGGTAACGCGCAGCGCGTCGGTGGTCACAGTCAGGGTATTTTCGCCGAGCGTCAGTTGGTACCCAGGCAGCGAGAAACCTTCGTTGCTCAGACGATCGCGCCCTTCCCACGGCACATCATTTTGCGGCGCAATGCTCCAGGTACGATCCAGCGCCAACTCGCCGTTACGCTGGAGAAATACGCGCACCAATCCCTGCTCCAACACCCGCAGACAAAACAGATGCTTACCTTCGACACGCAGATCTACACCTGCGTCATGATGTCCGGCCAGCTCCCAGTGTTTCAACGTCTTCATACATTCTCCCTTTTTGCCGGATTGCGGCGTTCAGCGATCAGAGCAATCAGGAACACTGCCCCAATCAAATCAAAGAATCCCATCGCGATAAACAGCGGATTAAAGCCTACAGTGTCGGCAACGGCGCCGATCAGCAGTGAAAACAAGAAACTGGCAATCCACGCAGAAGAACCACGCATACCGTTGACGGTCGCCACCTGATTTTTGTCGAAAGTCTCAACCACCACCGCACTCAACATGCAGGAAATGACCTGGTGCCCGAAGCCGCCGATGGAGATCAGTGCAATCGCGGCGTAAGGACTTTGCGTGAGCGCAACCAGCGCCAACGAAAGCATCATGAAAGCACCGGTGACCGAACTGGCCACGATGGAGTTAATGCGGGTGCAGCCAAACACTTTGCGGTACAGCGTGGTGAGATATCCGCTGGCGATACTGCCGAGATCGGCGGCCAGAAACGGTAACCAGGCAAACATGACAATGTGTTTTAAATCCATCCCGCGTTCGTTGGCGAGATACAGCGGAACCCAGAAACTGAACACTGCCCATGCCGGTTCGGCCAGAAACGCCGGAATAGCGATACCGTAGAATTTCTTGTTTTTGCAGACAATTTTCATTGACTGGATAAACGGCAGGCGGGTTTGCTGCGGTTCGTTGTCCTGGCGAATCAGCGCCAGTTCCTCTTTGCTCAGATTGGGATGGGTTTCCGGTGAGTGATAAAACTTCCACCACAACAGCACCCACAGCATTGACAGTACGCCGCAGAACAGGAATGCGCCGCGCCAGCCAAAGGAGAGGTGCGCCACCAGAATGATCGGCGGTGCCAGCATGGCACCAATCGAGAACCCGACCCCCGCCCAGCCTGCCGCCACTGGCCGCTCTTTACGCGGGAACCAATCTGAAATTGCTTTGGCGTTGGCCGGTGTGGCTGCCGCTTCGGCGCTCCCCATGAAGAAGCGTAAAATTGCCAGTTGAACCCAACTTCCCGCGCCAGCGTGCAGCATACAAACTACGGCCCAGATGGATGCACAGATCAAGAAGCCGAGCTTTAGCCCGATGACATCAATCAGCCATCCACACAGCGGCTGAAAGAGGGTGTAGGCCGCCTGAAATGCCGCCACGACGTAAGAATATTGTTCTGTGGTCATGCCCAAACTGGTTTTCAGTTCAGCAGCCAGTAAACCCAGAGAGTTACGGGTGATGTAGTTAACCGTCACCCCGAGTAGAAACAGCGCCAGCATCCACCAGCGTAGTGCTTTTATTTTCCGGCGCCCGGTGATAGCTGCTGCCCCGGTATTGATTTGAATTGTCATGCCTGTTTCTCCCACCCGTCGGCCATTGCCGCAGATGATGTGTTATGTGAGGTACTTATGCAGAGTAGGCAGAGGGATTTGTGAGCGAAACGAGATTTTTTGCAAAAGCTTTCAGGATATAACTTCGTGGCGAAAGCGCGGCAGGCAAAAGCCTATGGGCCGCACGCCTTCGTAGGTGAAAATTTTTGCATGGGCGATTTTGAAGGAGATCACAGTTTGAAAGGAAAGTTAAATATCCAGCAAATTGCCGACCAGACCGGGTTGTCGATCAGCACCGTTTCGCGTGTTTTAGCGGGAAAAAATAATACCAGCGTCAAAGCCCGTGCGCAGGTGATGGAATGTGCAAAATCGCAGGGCATTTTCACCGGGTTATCCACAGGCAGGCTGATGCTGAACAACATCATGATTTTTGCCCCTGCCCGCGCCTTCGATGTACGCAGTGATATTTTTTACTACAAAGTGGTTCAGGGCATTCTGGCGGCAACGGCACATCATGAAGTGCGGGTGCGTTATTGCGCCATGGAAGAAGAGAACGCCGACGCCGCACTGTTCATCGCTAAGATGACCGAGCCGATGACCGAAGCCGCGTTGCTGGTCGGCATTGATGATCCGCATATTCATCAACTGGCGGCCGAAATGGGCAAACCCTGCGTACTGGTAAACTGCCATGACCGGCACATGCGCCATGACAGCGTCAGCCCTGACCATCAAACGATGGGCGACTTCGCCTGCGACTATCTTTTCTCCCAGGGTCATCTGCATATTGTCACGCTGCAATGTCTGCGTCGCCACACTATGGAGTTGCGTCTGACGGGCATTAAGCAGGCATTCAGCCGTCATCATCAATCCTTTAATGATAACCATCATTTGCTGAATACCTCGGGATTCGGTGCACAGGAAAGCGAGCTGGCGCTGCTGGAGTATTTGGAGGGATTACCGGCAGGCCAGCCACTGCCGACGGCGATTCTGGCTGGCGGCGATTTTATGGCGTCCGGCGTGGTGGCCGCGCTGAGTAAAAAAGGATTGTCCGTGCCGGGAGATATCAGCGTACTCAGCACCGATGGGTTTAATCTGGCGGAAATCCATGATGTCCCACTGACCGCTGTGCACGTTCCGCGAGATGAGCTGGGCGCAGAGGCCATTGCCTTATTACAACGGCGTATGTTGCGCCCTGACGCGCCGTACACCACGCAACTGTTGCAGGGCCGACTGGTGGTCCGGGAATCGGTGCGGAAGGCTTCTGGTCGCGCCGTAACGCCCCATCCTCATTATTTATATGACCCACTGCCGGACAGATAAATCTCATCTTTAGCAGGTATGGCGCTGCGCGGTCCTATACTGATCACGACGACTATGGATTAGCCGTCTTTCAGTATCAGACAACCGGAACACCTTTCTTTCACCTTCGGGTGACTCTTGATAAGGAGATTCACGATGAATCACAGTTCAGCCAAACGTTACAACAGCGTCATCCCCCCTTACATGCTCAACCGCATTATCGAACACGGCTCTGAACCGCAGAAAAAATGTGCGCGCCAGACGCTGATTCACGTCAACACGCTGATGGCAAAACCTTATGCCAAATCTACAGCGGCGAAAACGGTCAAAGCAGGTCAGGTGGAGCGGGATATTTATGATGCCAAAAACACCACCACGTTGCCGGGTGAATCAGTTCGCAAAGAGGGCCAGGTCAGTGACGGTGATGTCGCCGTTGATGAAGCTTATGACTATCTCGGCGTAACCTATGATTTTTTCTGGCAGGCGTACAAACGTAACTCTCTCGACAATAAAGGGCTGGCATTGCTGGGCAGCGTTCACTATGACAAAGGTTATCAGAACGCTTTCTGGAACGGTCAGCAGATGGTGTTTGGCGACGGTGATGGCGAGATCTTCAACCGATTCACCATTGCCATCGACGTCGTCGGTCACGAGCTTTCCCACGGCGTGACCGAAAGTGAAGCGGGTTTGGTTTACAGCGGGCAATCCGGGGCACTGAATGAGTCTCTGTCTGACGTGTTTGGCTCATTAGTAAAACAGTTCTACCTGAAACAGACCGCAGACCAGGCAGACTGGATTATAGGTGAAGGTTTACTCGCTAAAAGTATTCATGGCACCGGCCTGCGCTCGATGTCGCACCCCGGCACCGCCTACGATGATCCGTTGCTGGGTAAAGATCCACAGCCTGCCGATATGAAAGGCTATGTGAACACCCGAGATGATAATGGCGGCGTACACATCAATTCAGGCATTCCAAACCGCGCCTTTTATCTGGCAGCCACAACACTGGGCGGCAATGCCTGGGAACGCGCAGGCTATGTGTGGTATGACACGGTGTGCGACAAGTCACTGCCGCAGAATGCCGACTTTGCTACCTTTGCCCAGAAGACCATTGCGCAAGCTGAAAAGCGTTTTGACAGCACCGTTGCACAGGCAGTACGCGAAGCCTGGGAGAAAGTCGGAGTGATGTAAATGAAACCATTGGACACGCTGGACAGCAGCGCGGTAATTGAAATGTATCGGGAAGGCGGAATGGCGTTTATTCCAAAACTCAACGGACCGCGTCGTGTAGCGCTGGCCGGGATGAGCGATGATAAACGCCGTGAGATTTGCCAGCTGATTAACCAGTCCCTGCCTTATGCCAAACCTGCCGAAGAGGCCGGGAGCGGCGACCAGCGCTATTACCGGCTGGAAATTCAGTATGCAGCGCCCGGGCAGTCCGGCAGTCTGGTGGTGATCATTCCTGAAAGTCAGATCCCGGCTGAATTGGTCGAGCTGTGGAAAGCGGCTTCGCCAGACAGTTAAGCGCCATAAGGGACGTAGCTGAATAACACACGTTTTTTTGAAATCATCCCATGCCCGCTCTGGCAGAAGTAATCCACCGCGCCACAGGCTTTCAACGTCTGTAACGGTGCCTGACAGTCCGGGCATAATGCTATCTGCTGATACTCTGCATTGCAGGTTTCGCAGTGAAAGTGATTGCTCACCCATGCCATGGCCTGCTTGCATGCCGGGCAATGTGCCTCCATCAAATATTTCCCTTTCCGTGGTGCTGCTACACAAAAGAAACAAGGTGCATTTTCATGCACCTTGCGGATATTAAGACTTATTCTTCAAATGCTGCAGAAGGCGTCGGCGTTTACGCTGCTGGTGCGGCGACAACGTGTTTTTCTTGCCTTCATACGGGTTCTCACCCTCTTTGAACTGAATGCGGATCGGTGTCCCCATCACTTTCAACGAGCGGCGGAAGTAGTTCATCAGATAGCGTTTGTAGGAATCAGCCAGATCTTTAACCTGATTACCGTGAATAACCACGATAGGTGGGTTATAACCCCCGGCGTGCGCATATTTCAGCTTCACACGGCGGCCATTAACCAGCGGTGGTTGGTGATCATCAGCAGCCATCTGCATGATACGGGTCAGCATCGAGGTGCTCACACGCGTCGTCGCACAGGTATAAGCTTCAATCACCGATTCGAACAGGTTACCCACGCCGCTGCCATGCAGGGCAGAGATGAAGTGAATACGCGCGAAGTCCACGAAACCAAGGCGCAGGTCCAGCTGGTCTTTAACCTGAGCGCGCTCATCTTCGCTCATGCCATCCCACTTGTTCACCACAATCAGCAGTGAACGCCCGCTATTGAGGATAAAGCCTAACAGCGAGAGATCCTGATCGGAGATGCCATCACGGGCGTCAATAACCAGCATCACGACGTTAGCGTCTTCAATCGCCTGCAGGGTCTTGATGACGGAGAATTTCTCGACGGTTTCAGTCACTTTACCGCGTTTACGCACGCCGGCAGTGTCGATAAGAACGTATTCACGCTCATCTCGTACCATCGGGATATAAATACTGTCACGGGTGGTGCCTGGCATGTCGTAAACCACGACGCGCTCTTCGCCCAGAATTCGGTTAGTTAGTGTGGACTTGCCTACGTTAGGACGCCCTACAATGGCCAGTTTGATTGGCAAAGTGCGTGGGTCAAAATCATCTTCAACGTCGGCTGGGATCTCATCTTCTGCCAACGAGGCTTCCTGTTCAGCCCAATAAGCGGCGTTAGCCTCTTCGTCGGTCAGTTCAACTTCTTCCGGCTTGGCACCCACGAACGGCACCAGTACGTGCTCGATCAGTTGCGCCACACCACGACCATGGGAAGCCGCAATCGGATAAACTTCACCCAAGCCCAGGGCGTAAAAATCGCCCACTGCGCTGTCAGGGTCGAGGCCATCGGTTTTGTTCGCGACCAGGAAGGTGGCTTTTTCACGGCTGCGAAGATGCTGGGCAATGCCCTGATCAGCAGGCATCAGGCCCGCGCGCGCATCGACCATAAACAGCACGATGTCAGCTTCTTCGATAGCTAGCAATGACTGCCCTGCCATACGGGTTTCAACGCCGTCTTCAGTACCGTCAATACCCCCGGTATCAACGATGATGAATTCGTTACCCTCAATTTCGGCACGACCATACTTGCGGTCACGCGTTAGCCCCGGGAAATCCGCCACCAACGCATCACGCGTTTTGGTTAAACGGTTAAATAAAGTGGATTTACCCACATTCGGGCGCCCAACCAGCGCGACGACAGGTATCATTTTGAAGCCTCAATTTTTATTGCAAAAAGTTTTAATGCACAATTTTAATGCAAAAGTTATAACGCAAAACATTAAAAATTACAGCGCGGTAAAAACCGCAAATCACTATAAATCAATTCATTACATCGCACGCGAGGGTGCTCGACTGCGCATATTTCAGAATACGAAACGGCCCCTGAGCTATTCAGGAGCCGTTTTTAAGCCCGATTAACATCAATCGCTGGCCAGATGCGGTGAGCAAACGTTAGCGGGTAAAGGAGTAAACCTCACCGCCTTTCGCCTGAATCACCAGCTTGTCACTTGCCACGATTGGCGAGCTCAGGAAACCGGAGCTGTCAACTTTCTGCTGGGCAACGAAACGCCCGTCAGTGGTGTTGAGCCAGTGCAGGTAGCCTTCGGAATCACCGACCACAATATAACCATTATACAGCACCGGAGCTGTCAAATTACGATGTAATAAATCGCTTTGACGCCAGAGACTTACGCCACCCTGGGTATCAAGTGCTATCACACGGTCATCTTGATCAACGATGTAGATGTGACCCGCGTCGACGATGAAATCGTTGACTGAACCGACATCACGTTTCCACATTATCTGACCGGAACGCAGATCCATCGCCACCAGATTACCGTTGTAAGCCAGCGCGTAAATCACGCCATCAACGATTACCGGGGTAGTATCAACATCACTCAGACGATCAATTTCCGTGGCACCACTTGGCTGAGAAATACGTTGCTGCCAGATAAGCTGGCCTTCTTTCATCAGCACGGCGCTCACGCGGCCGCTGTCACCACCGACAATAGCTGCGCCAAATGCTGTCGCGGGAGCAGACTCGCCACGCAGAGAGAGCGTTGGCATATCCAGGTTAGCCGTCCACTGAATGGTACCATCAGCTTCATTCAGACCCTGCAACATACCGTTGCCGGTGTGAATCAACACCAGGCCATCGCTGATAACCGGACGGGAAAGCGCTTCGCCCGCCACTTTGGTCTGCCAGGCAATAGTACCGTCGCTGCTGTTCAGCGCATAAACAATGGCTTTCTCGCTGCCAACATAGATATGCGAGCCAGCCGCCGCGACGCCGCCAGTGAGCTGCGCTGAGTTATTGCTAGAGAAGAAGCCCGTCTTTTCAGACAGATTCACTTTCCACTTTTCTTTACCGCTGTCCGCATCCAGCGCTTTTACGACACCAAAACGGTCTGCGGCATAAATTGTATTATCTTGCCAGGCTGGACGAAGGTGCGAGTAGTAATCGCCTACGCCATCACCGACGGAAGTACTCCAGACCTGCGTCGGCGTGAATTGATTTTCAACTTTCGGCAACGGGGACATCTTGACGACATCTTCTTCGCTGTTAAACAAAGAACAGCCACTCAGCAGGGCAATAGAGACCCATCCTACCAAGAGTGTTTTACGCAATTGCATCGGGGTTCCCCTTAGCTGGATAAGTTGTTCAATTTCATACGCAGCATGGATTGCAGCGTTTGAGAAGGTTTAGATTCGAGGCCTTTGCTGTAGGCTTCACGTGCGCCTTTTGCATCGCCTTTCGCCAGCAGGACATTACCGCGAACATCTTGTTGCAGCGCTGTCCAGCCTTCACCCTTCACGCCGTCTAACGTTTTGAGTGCGTCATCGAATTTGTTTTGCTGCATCTGGACACGCGCTAAACGCAGGTTTACCAGCGACAACAAGTTTTCTTCTTTTGCCTGACCCTGTGCCTGAACAAGTTGTTTCTCGGCATTGGCAAAGTCTTTAGCATCCACGAAATGGTCTGACAGTTGCAGCGCAGCAAACACGCCGTAATTATTGCTGTTGCTCTGGGCAAACTTCTCAAGATCTTCAATGCCCTGCGCTTTTTTATCCATCATGGCCTGATTGGCTTGCTGGAAAGCAGCGGAAGCTTCGGTCATCGCTGAACTTTGGTGGCTTTGCCAGTAACGCCAGCCACCCAACGCGGCAATACCAAGTACAACACCTATCGCCAATGCTTTTCCATTTTCAGCAAAGAAACGACGTACGGCATCAACCTGTTCATTTTCAGTGGTATAGACTTCCACGTGGTCCTTCTCCTTAACCTATCATCGAGGCCAGACGTGCAGCGAGATCGCCTTGCGCCAGCGTTTCTTGCTCACCGTTTAGCAGATCTTTAATCACTACCTGGTGGGCCGCGACTTCGTTTTCACCTAATACCAGAGCGACACGCGCTCCCCATTTGTCAGCGCGGGCAAACTGTTTCTTGAAGTTGCCACCGCCGTAGTTAGTCATCACTTTCAGCTCTGGCAGCGAGTCACGCAGTGATTCAGCCAGTTGCATGGCCGCACTCTGAGTACCGGCACCGGAAGAGATCACATACGCATCCACGGTGGCAGGCGCTTTAAAATCAGGATTCACAGCCTGAACCAGTAACACTAAACGCTCAAGGCCCATCGCAAAACCGACAGCAGGCGTTGCCCGGCCACCCAATTGTTCGACCAGCCCATCGTAACGGCCACCCGCACACACAGTACCCTGCGCGCCAAGATTGGTGGTTACCCATTCGAACACGGTGCGGTTGTAATAATCCAGACCACGCACAAGGCGTTGATTAACCGTATATGGGATACCTGCTTGCTCTAAAAGTTCACACAGACCAGCAAAGTGTTCTTTAGATTCAGGATCCAGATAATCAGCCAGCTCAGGCGCATCGTTCAGCAGAACCTGCACGTCAGGGTTTTTAGAGTCCAGAACACGCAGCGGATTAGTGTACATGCGGCGTTTACAGTCTTCGTCCAGCTTATCTTTATGCTGTTCGAGATAGGCCACCAACGCCTCGCGGTAGCTGGCACGCGCTTCAAGCGAACCGATTGAGTTCAGCTCCAGGGCAACATGCTCAGAGATACCTAAAGCACGCCACCAGCGGGCAGTCAGCAGGATCAATTCAGCATCAATGTCCGGGCCTTGCAGACCAAAGACTTCCACACCCAACTGGTTGAATTGGCGATAACGACCTTTTTGCGGGCGCTCATAACGGAACATCGGACCGATGTACCACAGACGTTGTTCCTGATTGTACAGCAGACCATGTTCAATGCCGGCACGCACGCAGCCAGCAGTCCCTTCAGGACGCAGCGTCAGGCTTTCACCGTTGCGGTCTTCGAAGGAATACATCTCTTTTTCCACGACATCAGTCACTTCACCAATGGCGCGTTTAAATAACGGGGTCTGCTCTACAATCGGCATACGGATTTCATTGTATCCGTAATTACCCAACACCTGCTTGAGGATGCCTTCGATCTTCTGCCACAGAGCGGTATCTTCCGGCAGGTAATCATTCATGCCACGGATGGCCTGGATATTCTTCGCCACGTCAATTCTCTATCGTTTTATAAAAAATGAACCCGATTATAGGGGCTTTGGGTCATGCGGTTCAACGCGCAGACGCTTCCCACTGTCGGGTTCAATATAATGCAGGCGTATTCTGACGCCCGCAACCGATGTTACTTTTCAAGATGATTGATAACGATACGATTACTCTTATCCATGACAGCCGCTTTGGCGCGGATCTTCGCTTCAAGTTGGTCGATCATTTTCTCATTATCAAAGCGCTCTCTCTGGCGCACGCCATCTTCGTAAAAACCGCTCTTGTTATGACCACCGGTTACGCCAATGGTAGAAACCAGCGCTTCACCCGGCCCGTTGACTACACAGCCGATAATGGAGATATCCATCGGGGTGATCAGATCTTCAAGGCGTTGTTCCAAGGCATTTACCGTGCCTATCACATCAAACTCCTGCCGAGAACAGGTTGGGCAGGCAATGAAGTTAATGCCGCGAGCACGAATGCGCAGTGATTTTAAAATGTCGAAACCGACTTTAACTTCTTCGACCGGGTCGGCCGCCAGTGAGACACGCAGTGTATCGCCAATACCTTCGGACAACAGCAAACCGAGGCCAATGGCAGATTTAACCGAACCACTGCGCAGACCACCGGCTTCGGTGATCCCCAAATGCAGCGGCTGGTCAATACGCGAAGCCAGCAGGCGATAAGACTCAACGGCCAGGAAAACATCAGAAGCTTTGACGCTGACTTTGAACTGATCAAAGTTGAGGCGATCAAGAATGTCGACATGACGCATAGCGGACTCAAGCAGGGCTTCCGGCGTAGGTTCGCCGTACTTTTCCTGGATATCTTTTTCCAGGGAACCACCGTTCACGCCAATACGTATTGGAATATTTTTATCGCGCGCGCAGTCAACCACGGAACGGATGCGGGATTCGTTGCCGATGTTACCTGGGTTAATACGCAGGCAATCCACGCCGTATTCTGCAACTTGCAGCGCAATACGGTAATCAAAGTGGATATCAGCGACCAACGGGACGTTGACCTGCTGCTTGATGAGTTTGAAGGCCTCTGCGGCATCCATGGTAGGAACCGACACGCGAACAATATCAACGCCGACACGTTCCAGCGCTTTGATCTGCGCGACGGTGGCCGCGACATCAGTGGTACGGGTGTTGGTCATTGATTGCACGGCAATCGGCGCACCATCACCGATAGGCACCTTGCCGACGTAAATCCGGGTTGATTTCCGACGGATAATGGGTGCTTGGTTATGCATGACTTACTCCCCCCTTGTTGCAAACAATGACCAGCTGCCGAATTATTCGGCAGCCAGAGTAAATCTCGCAACACGGCTTGATTTAACAAAACGACTCATATCTACCGGCTTACCCTGGAACTGAATGGTAACAGCACCGGGTGCACCAATCTTCAACTTATACGGGGCAGTGCCTTTCACATTCAGGGTTTCGCCACCCTTTTTCATACCACTGAACAACGTCTTGCCAGACGCATCGCCAATCTCTAGCCAGCAGTCAGACTTAAAACTCAGAACCACAGCGTTGGCATCAGTTCCCGCAGCGGCAGTTTGCGCATTGGCCGTCGGCAGACCATTTTCAGCCACAGGTTGACTGGTAGAGACCGCAACAGGCGCCTGCTGAGCAGGGACTTTTGCTGCCGTAGAGGTATTCGAAGTGACAGGATTCGCTGTCTGTGCCGGAGCAGCCCCAGCGACATCATCAGCAGGTGGCGTACCTTGAGTAGGGTCGCCTTCTGTTGGTGCGGAATTTGGGTTATCACCACTGGTCAGGGCAATAGACTGCCCCTGACCGTTATCCTGATTTAGCTGCGCCGTCGACTGGTCAGCCATCGTGGCGATCTCTTGCTGCTGCACCTGATGGTTTTGCCACCACCATGCACCGGTCAGACCGATAATCACGAACACCACCAACCAGGTAAAGCCCATCAGCCAGCCGTCACGTTTCTTGCGTGACTTACCGAGTGAGAAACCTTGCATGGAGGCTACTTTCGGCACTTTAATTGGCGCTTGTTTGCCAATCATGCTTGAAAGCTCTTCTTCTGAAACGTGTACTAATTTAGCGTAGGAGCGAATGTAACCACGCAAAAACGTCGGCGCGAGGTCGGCAGGCGTGGTCCCGTCTTCAATTTGGCGAATAGTCGAGACTTTCAGGCACAGGCGTTCTGCAACGGCCTGATGACTAAGTCCCAGCTGTTCACGAGCTTGACTCAGGCGTGCGCCTGTCGTCATTGTGGCTTTATTTTCTTGGGAGGCTTCAGTATTCATTAGCTAAGAACTGCTGGTACTGTTGGGATTGTGGAAAACTTCGCGCCAACTGCTTACCGTAGCGCTGAACGCTAACCGGATTGCTTGCTGACGCAGCGAATCGAATCTGTAACATGAGGCTTTCAGCACTGGCTGGCAGAACATGTTGATAGACATCCAGAAGAACTTGCGCCTGCGCGCGTTTCCCTTCACCAAATTGTCTGGTTGCTTCAGCAAGCAAGGGTGCCCCTTTATCAGGATCAATTTTTAATGCCCGACTCAGTAACACGCGTGCTTCCTCATTCTGATTGGCCTTCAGAAAACAGTAGCCTGCGTTTTCCAGACTGTCAGCCACCTGACCGTAATCAGGGACATTGGCAGCGGCGCTAAACTGCTGTTGTGCCGGTACATACTGCCCTAAACTACACAAAAACGCACCGTAATTATTCAGCACAGTTCCATTTTGCGGGGCCAGCTTCAAAGCCTGCTGATAGCGGGTTTGGGCTGCGGCGTTATCGCCGTTTTTTTGCTCGTAAAGCGCCATGCCCAATTGGGTGCGATAATCCTCTGGCGCACCCTCCACGGCCTTCTGTAAATTCTGCTTCGCACCGTCCATATTGCCTTGAGATAAGTAAGCCATCCCAAGCTCCAGGCGCGTTTGCGAAGCGCCAGTCGCGGTAACCTGCTCTGACTCATTTTTTGAGCTGGAGCAACCAGTCAGCAGGCAGATCGTAAAGCTCAGCGCCACCGCCTGCCTCCATCCGAGTTTCATCGTCATGCGTAAATCCCTTTATTCTGTCACCGGGCGGACTTCAGAAAAAACACAACTGACAGCCTTACGCCGTTTGATCCGACGCAGAGCGCGTTAGCACGTGGCTTTTTTAGACTGCTTTAATGGCGATAGATTCACCGGCCATTTTTTTCTTTAAAACACGCTTAGTGCGGTCGATAACCTCTCCGGCTAATTGACCGCAGGCCGCATCAATATCATCACCGCGGGTTTTACGCACGATGACAGTGAAACCATACTCCATCAACACCTTGGAGAAACGATCGATTCGGCTGTTCGAACTGCGGCCATACGGCGCGCCAGGGAACGGGTTCCATGGGATCAGGTTAATTTTGCACGGAGTGTTTTTCAAACGTTCAGCCAACTCATGCGCGTGTTCGGTAGCATCATTGATATGATCCAGCATCACGTACTCGATCGTCACACGACCCTGGTTAGCGTTGGATTTACTGATATAGCGCTCCACGGCAGCCAGGAAGGTGTCGATATTGTACTTGCGGTTGATGGGCACAATTTCGTCACGGATGGTGTCATTTGGCGCGTGCAGGGAGATGGCCAGTGCCACATCAATCATGTCGCCCAGCTTATCCAACGCAGGTACTACGCCTGAAGTAGAGAGCGTCACCCGGCGTTTAGACAAGCCAAAACCGAAATCATCGAGCATGATTTCCATCGCCGGCACCACGTTATTGAGGTTCAGCAAAGGCTCGCCCATGCCCATCATGACCACGTTGGTAATAGGACGCGTGCCGGTCACTTTTGCCGCACCAATAATTTTTGCCGCACGCCACACCTGACCGATAATCTCCGACACCCGCAGGTTGCGGTTAAAGCCCTGCTGAGCGGTGGAGCAGAAGGTACACTCCAGCGCACAACCTACTTGCGAAGAGACGCAAAGCGTCGCACGGTCGCCATCCGGGATGTACACGGTTTCGACCTGCTGATCGCCCACTTTGATCGCCCATTTAATGGTGCCATCTGTCGAGCGCTGTTCCAAAGCCACTTCCGGGGCACGGATTTCCGCCACGCGGGCCAGCTTTTCACGCAACGGGCGATTGATATCGGTCATCTGCTCGAAATCATCGCTGCAATAATGGTACATCCACTTCATGACTTGATCGGCACGGAACGGTTTCTCACCCATGTTGGCGAAGAATTCACGCATTTGTTTGCGATTCAGATCAAGAAGATTAATTTTGGCAACCGCAGGTTCAACAGTATTCACTGCTTCAGTAGGTTGTGAAGTAGGTTCTGAAGTCATGTCAGACAAGTTTTGCTCGGGTGGGTTGGATTCAAACATAATACGAATTGGCCTCGTTGTTACACGTTATGGCATCAGGGAAGTGCAGAGCCGTTGAAAGCAGCCTGCAATGCGTCGAGTTCATAAATACATACGCCCCAAAGAGGCTGGCTCATTCGGGGCGCAACATTGTACAAATTTTAGGGCAGGGTTTCTATGTTTGAAAGGCAAGACTCACATATTTATTGTATCTGTGGGTGAATGCTTCCAAAAATCCCGGCCAAAAGATCTTAACGCGGGCAGATTTCGCTTTCGGTGAAGAAATAAGCGATTTCACGCTGTGCTGATTCAACAGCGTCAGAACCGTGTACTGCGTTAGCAGTGAAGCTGTCAGCGAAATCAGCACGCAAAGTACCGGCCAGAGCGTTGTCCGGGTTGGTTGCCCCCATGATATCACGGTTACGCTGAACGGCATTTTCGCCTTCCAGAACCTGAACCATAATTGGGCCAGAGGTCATGAACTCAACCAAACCGTCGAAGAAAGGACGACCTTTGTGCTCAGCGTAGAAACCTTCAGCCTGCTCTTTAGTCAGTTTCAGCATTTTAGACGCAATGATGGTGAAACCAGCACGTTCGAAACGCGCGTAGATTGCGCCGATGTCGTTGTTAGCTACGGAGTTTGGCTTGATGATGGAGAAAGTACGTTGAATAGTCATGAAAAACCTCTGGCTGACTCTTATAGGTAGGGCCGGTTAATTTAATGTTATACCTGCCGTAAAATGGCGCAGATTATAGGGGGCTAAGTTACGATTGCCTACCTGAATAACAACATTTAGTTAAATAAATGTGTCTCCACGCCACATTTGTCACAAAAATTACTGCGGTTTTCACCTCAGACTTCAACCCCACCGTATTCAATCTTCTACCGCCTCTCTTTCAACCAATAATCTGACGAAATGTTAAGTCGGTCACACTGCCAAAGGTTACATGTAACCTTTGCAGTTATTTGTTTTTAAAACAAGTAGATAACTCGTTTAGTGCTCGTCATCCTGCTAGCTTTGTTTTCGTACCTATGGCGATGAGTCTCTTGCCAACATCACGTCCCCAATCTAAATCACAACAAAATAACCCTTGAGGGCATGTTATGAACAAAGCGGTCAATCTGCTGCAAGATTTTGGCAAGTCACTTTATGGCCCTGTATTAATCCTGCCGATAGTGGGCTTATTTATCGCACTGGGAAATCTGTTTGGTAACGGGAATCTGACGGAATACCTGCCCTTCCTCGCTCACCCTATGGTACAGGCCGTCGGGCAACTGGTTGCGAAGTCATCCGTCGCCATTCTGGCCAATCTGGCACTGCTTTTTGCCGTGGGTATTCCGGTCGGACTGGCCAAACGTGACAAAGGCTATGCTGCGCTGATCGGTCTGGTGATTTTTATCATTTTTATCAATGCCATGAACATTACCTTGCAGATGCAGGGCAAACTGGTGGCGGCGGATGTGATGCGTGCGTCGGGTCAGAACCTGGTTCTTGGGGTACAGGTTCTGGAAATGGGCGTGTTCGCGGGCATTCTGACCGGGGCAATCTCGGGCTATCTCTATAACCGCTACTCAGGCAAACAGTTCAACGGCGTCATGGCGATCTATTCCGGCCACTGCTTCGTTGCCATCCTCGGTATTCCACTGGCCATCTTGTTCGGTTTCGCCATGAGCGAGATTTGGCCCTTTGCCCAGCACGGCATCAGCGCACTGGCGTACGGCATCCGCGGCGCGGGGCCCGTTGGCGTGCTGATCTATGGTTTTCTGGAACGTATTTTGATCCCGACCGGCCTGCACCATCTGATTTATACCCCCTTCCTTTACACCGAACTCGGAGGCACCCGCGAAGTGTGTGGTTCGTTGTATCAGGGAGCGCGCAATATCTATTTCGCCGAAATGGCCTGCCCTGCGGTGAAACAACTCAGCGCCACAGTGGTGTGGGACGCGCGGGGCATCAGCAAAATGTTTGGCCTGACGGCCGCCGCCCTCGCCATGATCGTCACCGCCAAACCTGAGCGTAAAACGGCAGCCAAAGCCATTCTGATCCCTGCCGCACTGACCTCCTTTTTACTGGGCGTGACCGAGCCGCTGGAGTTCTCCTTCCTGTTCGTCGCCCCCATGCTGTTCGTCACACACTCGGTGCTGACGGGCGTCGGCATGATGCTTTTCTCTCTGCTCGGTGTGCACGCCATCGGTGCCAATGGCCTGATTGATTTTGTTCTCTATAACCTGCCGCTCGGGATTGAGAAGTCGAACTGGCCGATGTACATCCTGGTCTGGCTCATCATGTCCGTACTCTATTTCGTTATTTTCCGCTTCATGATCCTGCATTTCGATATGAAAACACCGGGACGTGAAGAGGATGACAGCGCCACCCGACTCTATTCCAAAGCGGATTACCAACAGCACTCTTCACAGGACAAACCTGTTATGCCGGTCGCCGCTGAGGCGCTGGATCTGGGTTTACGCATCATTGCCGGGCTGGGGGGGAAACAGAATATTGAGGTGGTGGACAACTGCTACACCCGTCTCAGAGTGACGGTGCACGACACCCACACTATTGATGAGCAATTGCTCAAAAACACCGGTGCCAAAGGGGTTATCCGTCAGGGAAATAATGTTCAGGTGGTCTATGGACTACATGTGAAAAAAATGCGCGAAGCCGTTGAAAATGCACTGTAAAAATTGGAAAAAGAGGAACAAATATGACTGACCATGTTAAAAGCAGCGTTCACACTAAGGGTCCCTTCATTCTGGCGATTGCCGGCGGTGGCAGCACTTACACACCCGGTATCGTCAAAAGCCTGATGGTAAAGCTGGCAGAATTCCCCCTGGCTGAAATTCGTTTATATGACATCGACAGCGAACGGCAAAACGTGATTGCACCGGTGGTAGAAAAAGTCATACGCGATCATAGTGACAGCATAAAATTCACCGTCACCAGTGAGCCAGAGGTGGCATTCAGCGGGGCAAACTTTGTCTTTGCCCAGATGCGGGTCGGCCAGTACAGCATGCGTGAACAGGATGAAAAGATCCCCTTACGTCACGGCGTCGTAGGCCAGGAAACCTGTGGCCCTGGTGGTCTGGCCTATGGGCTGCGCACCATTTTACCTATGGTAGAACTGATCGATCTGGTCGAACGCTACGCGGATAAAAAGGCCTGGATTGTCAATTACTCCAACCCGGCAGCCATCGTCGCCGAAGGCGTACGTCGTCTGCGCCCTGACGCCCGTGTACTGAATATTTGCGACATGCCGGTGGCGGCCATGCGCAATATCGCCGCGATTCTGGGCGTCGATCGTGATGCCGTCACCGTGAACTACTTTGGCCTTAATCATTTTGGCTGGTTTACCCATGCCTTTGTTGATGGCGTCGACCGCATGCCTGAGCTGCGCAAACACGTGGCGAAATTCGGTCTGCTGACAGAAGATGCAGCGGCTACCGATCCACAACATGCGGATCCTTCCTGGGTCAAAACCTGGCGTAATATTCAGCCATTGATGGAACACTTCCCGGAATATTTACCGAACCCCTATATGCAATATTACCTGATGCCCAATCAGATCGTTGAGCATCAGGATCCTGACTATACGCGGGCCAATGAGGTGATGGATGGCCGGGAGAAAAAACTCTTCGCGGCCGCCGCAGAATATAAAAAGACCGGTATCCTGTCTGACGCCTTCCATGTGGGGGTCCATGGGGCATTCATCGTGGACGTAGCCCGTTCGTTGGCCTTTGACCTGCGGCAGCGCCATCTGGTGATGGTTGAAAACCGCGGTGCGATTGCCAACCTGCCTTACGACGCCATGGTTGAAGTACCGGCTTACATCACCTCCCAGGGCCCGGAAGCTATCACGGTTGGAAAAATCCCACTTTTCTACAAAGGTTTGATTGAACAACAGCTTGCCTGCGAACAGCTGTTGGTTGAAGCCACTATCGAAGGCAGCTATGAAAAAGCCCTGCAAGCCTTCACTCTCAACCGCACAGTGCCTACCATGCAACATGCTAAAGCCATTCTGGACGATATGATCGAGGCTAACAGCGATTATTGGCCAAAACTCAAAAAGGCCTTTGTTGACGGTGTTGCACAATAAGTTGAGCGGCGCATTCCACTTTGCGCAAGTCAACGAAAGTGTTTATTGAAACCCCTTCGGGCCAGCTTTAGGATAGCCCCCATCTTTCCTGCTGAGGGCCCGTTTGTGGACAACCGCCTTGCTTCATTGCTCCAACGTGCCGAGAATCTCACCCGTGCGGAATACCGTGTTTTATCCCATGTCACCGAATATTCCGTCGCGCCCCAGCACGCCGATAACCTACCGGCCTTAAACAAACTCACCGTTCGTAAACTGGCGCAGGAGACGTTCGTTTCCAGCGCAACGGTGATGCGTCTGTGTCAAAAATTAGGGTTCAGCGGTTTCAGCGAGCTGCTTTTTCATATCCGCCATTTGCTCCGCGAAAACCCCACACTTCATACGCAGCCCTCTGAGCAACACGGCACGCCGCTTCCCCCAGCGTTCCATGAATTTGTGGCCAACTACCAGCGCACCTTTGAATTTGTCACTGCAGAAAAAATGCAAGCCTTCGCTCAGTTACTGAAACAGGAGGAGAGCTTCTTTTTATACGGCACCGGCTTTTCTCATCTGTTTGCAGAGTATTTAGCCAAGAAATTACAGTTGCTCGGTAAGACGGCTTTTTCGTCAGGTCTGGGGGATAGCCGGGGGATATTTTTAAATAATGCGCAGAAATACCGGGTATTTATCGCGATATCGCGTAGCGGAGAGACGGAGCAGGTGGTTGATAAAGCCAAAATAGCCCGCAGCATTGGCATGAAAGTGGTCTCTTTTACCCGTGCATCAGCTAATGCACTGGGGCCGCTCAGTGATATGAACTTCCAATTGTTTGACGACGCCAATAACGACGCCGTTGATGCGGGTGAGGTAACTTCTTTTGAGTCCAACCTGATCCTGCTTATCGACCTCTTACTTCTTGCGGCCATCGCCCCAACCTCAGACGATGGCACCCCTGTCCTAGGCTTTACCGGATGAGGGAATAATGTTCCGCAGCCAGCTTCCCCACTTACGCTGATAGAACGGCTGAGTGTGGCTGATCAGATAGTGGCTGATCCCGCGCTCTTTCTCAGAGACGATGCAGAAATCCACCGGCCGGTCATCTGGCGACGTTTCGCTGGCGACATTTCCCGCTTCACGGATCAGTGCATCCACTTCAGCTTCGGTTCCGTCTGCTTCCACACCCACCAGCAGATTAGGCTGTTCATCCACATTTTTATCATGGATCAATGCAAGGAATGCCCGGCGCACCGGCTTCTTCTGGCTGAAGAGCGTGGTCAGCGCGTCGATCATCGCCGAGGGATACTCTTCCGGCTGGCCGATCATCAATTGGCTTTCTTTATCCAGTACCAGCTCAGCCGGCACACTTAACCCACCGGTCTTAAGCAGCAGAGTCACTTCACTCGGCGTAAACTCCTTTCCGTATTCGGATTTAGGATTGAGAAACAGCTCTTCCCCCTGGGTCATTTCAAACAGCACGCGGGCTGGCAGCGCCACAAAAGCCTGCTCTTGCGGGCTTTCTCCAGCACTGGCGCGTTCCAAAACCTCCAGCGATGAGAAAAAAGGAATGATCGAACTGCCATCCTGCTTCTCCCAATGCAGCAGATTCAACTCACTGCCCGCCGTAATGGCGACTTCACCGACGCCTTCCTCTTCCTGGCCGGCATCACCCAGCACATAGACCGTGGCCTCAAGCAAAGCCTGATAAAACGCCGGACGGTACGCGGCTTCCTTTACTGACAGGCGCAGCAAACGCTCTAGTTCGTTTTCATTATCAGCTGCGGCTGCAGCGGGCAGGTGATCGTGCGGAACACTCATGTTCTTTCACTCCGATAAAACGGGGCACTTTTCAGTGCCCCGTTGTGGTCTTTCTGTCATATAAGACAATTTACTTTGCTTTGGCTAACAACAAGTTAGCCACGGTGCGCACGCCCAGACCGGTTGCACCGGCAGACCACTGGTCAGCCGCGCTTTTACGGTAGGTCGCCGAGCAGTCGATATGCAACCAGCCCTTTTTGTAGTTCTTAACAAAATGAGACAGGAAGGCGGCAGCGGTACTGGCGCCAGCCGTGTGTGCAGGACCTGCGATGTTATTCAACTCAGCAAAGTTGGACGGCAGATGCGAGCGGTGGAACTCTTCCAGCGGCAGACGCCAGAAAGGTTCGTGTTCGGCTTTGGCACTATTTTGCAATTCAGCCGCCAGTTCATCATCGAAGCTAAACAATGCATGGTAATCGTTACCCAACGCCGTTTTGGCCGCGCCGGTCAGAGTGGCCGCATCGATGAGAAGCTCAGGATTTTGTTCAGAAGCATCGATCAGACCATCAGCCAGAACCAGCCGACCTTCGGCGTCAGTGTTCATTACTTCAACGGTTTTACCGTTACGGTAGCGGATAATATCACCCAGTTTCAGGGCATTACCGCTGACCATGTTATCCGCACAGCAAAGATAGAGTTTCACACGCTTGTTCAGACCCTTGGCCGCCGCCAGCGCCAGTGCGCCGGTCAGGGTGGCTGCGCCGCCCATGTCGGCTTTCATGGAATCCATACCCGCGCTTGGTTTCAGGCTATAACCACCGGTATCAAAAGTGATGCCCTTACCCACGAGGCAGGCATAGACCGGTTCGTCAGCGTTACCGCTTGGGTTGTAGTCCAGCGCCAGCAGCACTGGTGAACGGTCAGAACCACGACCCACAATGTGCAGACCGGCGTAATTTTGCTGACGCAGATCCTCGCCTTTGGTGATGCGATAGTTCACATGGCCATTGCCGAATTCGCACATTAAGTCCACAGCACGAGTGGCCAATTGTTCCGGCCCCAACTCTTCTGCTGGAAGATTGATGGTGTTACGCACCCAATCGATAATTTTTAGGCGTTGTTGCAGGCTTTGAGTCTCTTCGGCTGACAGTTCAGCCCACTCAACGTTGCGGCTGCCTTTTGGCCCGCGAAAACCCTGCCAGAATGCCCAACTATTTTCCAAATCCCAGCCTTCTCCGGCCAGTTTAACGTTTTTTACACCCTGGCCGTCGATGCGGCGTGCCGCACGGGCAATCGCTGTCAAAGCATCGCTTGCGCTCAGATGAATAGTCATGCCTTCTGCATTGGTACTGAGTGTGGCTTTCTCACCCCAGCGCGCATCAGCAGGTTGAGAGGAGATAAAAATGGGCATGGCTTCATGGGGGGTAACTTCGGAACTCATAACAGCACTCCTGATTTTTTTATGTTCAAAGAACGTTGATTATCAATGAACGTTTTATCTTCAATGATGGGCTTCTCGCCCCGACGTTATCTAACGTATTAACCCAATTTATTAGGATGAAAATACAGGCGGTAATTGACGTAACTTACTGACGGATTTCACAATCAGTTCAATAGCATAGTCGATCTCTTCCTGAGTTGTGAAACGCCCAAGAGAGAAACGAATAGAACTGTGGGCCAGCTCTTCACTCAAACCCAACGCCCGCAGAACATAAGAGGGTTCAAGGCTGGCGGAGGTACAGGCTGAACCAGAGGAGACCGCCAGGTCTTTGAGCGCCATGATCAGTGACTCACCTTCAACACCGGCAAAACTGACGTTAAGAATATTGGGTGCGGCATGTTTTGGCGTGCCATTCAGACGAACGTCGTTCAGCTGACGGATACCTTGCCACAATCGATCGCGCAATGTCTGCAGGCGTTGCGCCTCTTCGAGCATTTCCTCTTTGGCAATACGAAACGCTTCCCCCATGCCCACGATCTGATGTACCGGCAGTGTACCTGAACGCATACCGCGCTCATGCCCGCCGCCGTGGATCTGCGCTTCAATGCGGACTTTCGGCTTCCGGCGCACATACAACCCGCCGATACCCTTCGGACCATAGATTTTATGCGCGGAAAATGACATCAGATCGACCTGTAACTCGCTCAGATCAACCGGCACTTTACCGACGCTTTGCGTCGCATCAACGTGAAAAATAATGTCGCGGCTACGGCACAGCTCGCCGATGGCGGCAATATCCTGAATTACGCCGATCTCATTATTCACATGCATGATCGAGACCAGAATAGTGTCATCGCGCAATGCGGCTTCAATAGCGGCAGGCGGGATAAACCCGTCCGGGTGTGGGGCCAGATAGGTGACGTTAAAACCTTCATTTTCCAGCTGGCGGCAGGTATCGAGCACCGCCTTATGTTCGGTCTGGCTGGTAATGATGTGTTTGCCCTTGCTGCGGTAAGCATGTGCAGCACCTTTAATCGCCAGGTTATCCGACTCGGTGGCACCCGAGGTAAACACTATCTCGCGCGGATCGGCGTTGATCAGTTCGGCAATCTGGTTGCGGGCCACATCCACCGCCTCTTCCGCCTGCCAGCCAAAACGGTGCGAGCGGGAGGCCGGGTTACCGAAAGTACCGTCGAAAGTAAGACACTGCATCATGACCTGCGCCACCCGCGGATCGGCAGGTGTGGTGGCAGAATAATCCAGATAAATAGGTAGTTTCATGGCGGGCGTGCTCCGTACTGCGCGTTGGGGCGAACAAAAGAGTGAAAATCGGGGGTTAGTTTAAAACGGCTTCATTGATTCTTAAAAGGGAAATAGTGCCGTTGCTGAAATGATAAAAAAAAGGCTGCCCACGGCAGCCCTTCTCATCATTCTAAACATCGCCAGTCTAAAGACACTCAGGCTCTTAAATTGACATTGATCGTTTCAAGAATGCGGCTACTGGTCTGTCGGCGTGGTTCACCGTTCTGGCGGTCGGCCACTTCCAGGATTTCCTGGTTATTCACCAACTCACCCAGCGTAATGTTATTGAGGAAGCCGCTAATGCGCTCACTCAAATCACGCCACAGGGTATGAGTCAGGCAGCGTTCGCCATTCTGGCAGCCTTCTTTACCCTGGCAACGGGTCGCATCAACGGATTCGTCGACGGCGGTGATCACCGCACCGACTGCAATCTCACCGGCATCTTTACCCAGCAGATAACCACCACCCGGACCACGCACGCTGGCAACCAGACCGTTTTTACGCAGACGCGAAAACAGTTGCTCAAGGTAGGAAAGAGAGATGCCCTGGCGTTCGGAAATATCGGCTAAAGGTACCGGACCTTCCTGTGAATGCAGTGCCACATCAAGCATAGCGGTTACGGCATAACGACCCTTGGATGTCAGTCTCATAGCATGGTTACCTGTTGGTGAATACGATGGGGTAGAACATATAAACGAGTCTGCCATTCCCGAGTAAAACAGTCAACTATTTAACCTAGTAATTTACTCAAGTATTATTTATGGCCTTTATCGATGGAGGTCAAAATGCCGCGCAGGATGTTCAGCTCCTGAGATTCAGGGCGTGCACGGGTGAACAAACGACGCAATTTACTCATCACCTGGCCCGGATGCGCCTGACGGATAAAGCCGGTTTGCAGCAGAGTTTGCTCAAGGTGCTGATAAAAGCGTTCGAGATCATCAACCAATGGATAAGGCGTTTCTTCATACTCAATCTGTGGCTTGCCCGCTTCAAGCAGAGCAAGATGTGCGACGCGAACTTCATAGGCAATAATCTGTACCGCCATCGCCAGATTTAGCGAACTGTATTCAGGATTAGCCGGAATACAGACGTGGTAGTTACATTTTTGCAGCTCTTCGTTGGTCAGCCCTACACGTTCACGGCCAAATACCAGCGCGACCGGCGCGCTCTCAGCAGTTTTCGCGCTCATTTCACCGCACTCGCGTGGCTCAAGCATCGGCCATGGCAAGGTGCGTGAACGGGCGCTGGTGCCGATAACCAGACTGCAACCGGCCAGCGCTTCGTCGAGAGTATCGACGATTTTCGCATTGCCGATAACATCACTCGCCCCGGCGGACAAAGAGATCGCCTGTGAATCAGGCTTAACCAGCGGGTTAACCAAGTACAGGTTCGATAAACCCATGGTTTTCATAGCGCGGGCGGTGGAACCCATGTTGCCCGTGTGGGAAGTTTCAACCAAAACGATGCGGATATTGTGCAGCATAGAGACTCTGAGCGTAGCGGAAAATCACAACAGCTTAACACAACGGTAGTCAACTTTACGAACGCCTGCTATACTGCGCGCCGTTTCCCGTATTCCCGTTCTTTAACATCCTAGTTGGAAGATATCCATGCATCCGATGCTCACCATCGCCGTGCGCGCTGCGCGCAAGGCCGGTAACCTAATTGCCAAACATTACGAAACGCCAGACTCTGTAGAAGCGACTCAAAAAGGTACCAATGATTTTGTTACCAACGTAGACCGCGATGCAGAACACATGATTATCGACGTTATTCGCAAGTCCTATCCAAAACACACCATTATCAGTGAAGAGTGTGGTGAACTGGCAGGCGAAGACAACGATGTACAATGGATTATCGACCCACTGGATGGCACCACCAACTTCGTTAAACGTCTCCCTCATTTTGCTGTTTCTATCGCCGTGCGCATCAAAGGCCGCACTGAAGTTGCGGTAGTTTACGACCCAATGCGTAACGAACTCTTCACCGCCAGCCGCGGTCAGGGCGCACAGCTCAACGGTTACCGTCTGCGCGGCACCTCAGCGAAAGACTTAGACGGCACCATTCTGGCGACCGGCTTCCCGTTCAAAGTGAAGCAACACGCAAACAGCTACATGAATATCCTCGGCAAACTGTTTGGCGAATGCGCTGACTTCCGCCGCACAGGTTCTGCTGCGCTGGACCTGGCTTACGTGGCCGCAGGCCGCGTTGACGGTTTCTTCGAAATCGGTCTGAAACCGTGGGATTTCGCGGGTGGCGAACTGCTGGTTCGTGAATCTGGCGGCGTGGTGACCGACTTTGTTGGCGGCCATAACCATTATATGTCTGGCAACGTGGTTGCCGGTAACCCACGCGTCGTAAAAGGTATTATCAATACCATGCGTGAAGAACTGAGCGAAGCGCTGAAACGTTAATTCCGTTTCCCGCCACTCAGTAAAAAAAACGGACGCCAAAAACGTCCGTTTAATAAGATGGTCACCCCCACCCTGTGAGCGGTACGCTGACAGGGTGTTTTTCTTTCTGAAGGGGATCATCATGCAAAACGTTACGCTCATCGGTATTGACCTCGGCAAGCATT
>Ga0209901_1000071_pt1 | contig 72870 bp, 74 predicted proteins | sample OrgsoiDNA_201058_FD_185806 | JGI IMG/M metagenome (GOLD analysis project Ga0209901, IMG submission 185806) | Permafrost soil microbial communities from the Arctic, to analyse light accelerated degradation of dissolved organic matter (DOM) -... | ecosystem: Environmental > Terrestrial > Soil >...
TGGAGCGAGGCTTGCCCGCGATTGCGGTGTGTCAGCCTCCCGCGATGTTTCAGGACCAACGCCTTCGCGAGCAAGCTCGACTCCCACCGGTTTTGTACCTGTCTGAAATGCTGGAATGAACACAAATCCATTGTTGGAGCGAGGCTTGCCCGCGAATGCGGTGTATCAAACAACGGCAATGTTTCAGACCTGACGCCTTCGCGAGCAAGCTCGGCTCCTACTCGGTTTTGCGTCTGTCTCAAATGCAGGAATGAATACAAATCCGGTGTGCGGACAGGCTTGGCGTCTTCACCCCGCCACACTCACCAGACTCAACAACTGCCCATCCTGCAGGCTGAATTGTGCGTCCAGTTCCTTGCCGTGGTGCCATTCGTCATTCAGGTCGATGTTCAGCCGCAGCCGAGCGTGGCCTTCTGGCGTCCACTCCAGCAACTGCGCGTCTTCGAAGTAGAAACGTTTGCCTACGAGGGGGTAGAGGGCCTTGAACAGGCTTTCTTTCAGGGAGAAGGTCAGGGTCACCACCAGGGCGATCTTGTCGTTGGGGGCGGTGGTCAGGCGTTGCAGCTCGTCGACGGTGAGGATCTCACCGGCCAGTTTGATGGCGCGCTCCTGGGGCATCAGGTGCTCCATGTCCATGCCCAGCCCGCTCCATTGTTGTTTGTGCGCGACGATGGCCGCCGCCCAGCCGGTGCTGTGGGTGATGGAGCCGGTAATGTCGCTGGGCCACAGCGGCGCGCGGTCTGCGCCGATGTCCGGGACGTTCAGGCGACCGTCCAGGCGACGCATGGCTTCCCGGGCGCAGAGGCGGCCGGCGAGGAATTCGGTCTGGCGTTTGGCGACCGAGCGCCGAATGCTGGCGGGCGGTTCGATGATGCAGTGCTGAAAATCGCCTGCTGCCAGTTTCCTGGGGTCAAACACGCCGCTGACCAGCACAACGCCCGGCAAGGCCTGGGGTAAAGGCCAGTGCTGTTCGAGGGCCGGGCAGCAATCGGGAAGGGGGAAAGCCTGGGTCATGTCATTCACTGCTGGTGCCGCCGGAAGGCTGCGATCAAATTCATAAGTCATACAGACCTTATCGCAGCCTTCGCCAGCGCCTACAAGTCTTGCGTCAGAGCACCACGCTTGGCAGCCACAGGGAAATGGCCGGAACGTAAGTCACCAGCATCAACACCAGAAACAACGCGGCATAGAAAGGCAGCAATGCCCTGACCGTACTTTCAATGCTGACCCGGCCAATCGCCGCGCCCACGAACAACACCGCACCGACAGGCGGGGTGATCAGCCCGATGCCCAGGTTGACCAGCATGATCATGCCGAAATGCACCGGGTCGACGCCGATGGACACCGCCACTGGCAGCAGCACCGGCGTCAGGATCAGGATCAGCGGCGCCATGTCCATCACCGTGCCCAGTAACAACAGCATGGCGTTGATGCACATCAGGATCACGTAGCGGTTGTCCGAGAGGGTCATGAACGCCGTGGTGATCTTCATGGGGATCTGCATCAGCACCATGATGTAACCGAAGCTGGCGGCAAAGCCGATCAGGATCATCACGATGGAAATGGTCCGCACCGTGCGATGCATCAGCTTGGGCAGTTCACGCCACTTGTAGTCGCGGTAGATGAACATGGTCACGAAGAACGCCCACAGCACGGCGATCGCAGCTGATTCGGTGGCAGTGAACACTCCTGAGAGAATCCCCCCGAGGATGATGACCATGGTCATCAGGCCCCAGATCGCCTCGATACAGATCTTGATCGCCTGCTTGAGCGGGATCACCTCGCCTTTGGGGTAATTGCGCCTTCTGGCGAAGACCATGCACAGCGCCATGAGGCAGGCGCTCATCAGCAGGCCCGGCAGGATCCCGGCGATGAACAGCGAGGCAATGGATACCGTGCCGCCCGCCGCCAGCGAGTAAAGCACCGAGTTATGACTGGGCGGGGTGAGCAGCGCCTGGACCGAGCCGCTGACGGTGACTGCTGTGGAAAATTCCCGTGGATAACCCTTCTTTTCCATCTCCGGGATCAGCACCGAGCCCACCGAGGCGGTATCGGCCACCGAGGAGCCGGAGATCGCGCCGAAAAAGGTCGAGGCCACGATGTTGACCAGCGACAGGCCGCCACGGATGAAGCCCACCAGCACGTTGGCGAAGGCCACCAGGCGCCTGGACATGCCGCCTTCGGCCATGATGGCCCCGGCGAACACAAAGAACGGAATAGCCAGCAGAGCGAATTTGTTGACGCCGCCCGCCACCTGGATCATCACCGCGTCGAACGGGATGTCGATCCACCATGCGCCGATCAACGCCGACAAGCCCAGTGAGTAAGCCACCGGCATGCCGAGCAGGATCAACGTGATAAAGCTGCCTAACAGAATCGCTGCGTCCATTTATGCGGCTCCTTCGCTTTGTTCAATCAGGTCGAAGCGCACGACGCGGCGCTGGCTCTGGTCGCCCAGAAACAGTTTTTCGAGCACGAAGATCAGGCTCAAAAAGCCGCCAATCGGGATCGGTGCGTAGGTCATGCCAACCCGCAATGTCGGCAGGGAGCTCATGAACTGACCCCAGGTCGCCATGCACAGCTTGATGCCCCAGAGGGTCATGAACAGGCAGACCACGGCCATCAGCACCTGGGTCAGGAGTGAGGTCTGGCGTCTGAGGCGAGGGGGCATGCGATCAGTGATCATGGCCACGGCCATGTGTGCGCCGGCCCGATAACTGGCCGCAGCGCCGATGAAGGTGAACACCACCATCAGCAGGATGGACGTGGGTTCGGGCCAGCTGGAGCCGGTTCCCAGTACATAGCGAGCGAAGATGCCCCAGGGAATGATCAGGGTCATCGCCAGCACCGACAGGCCCGCGACCAGGATGCAGGCCTGGTAGATCCTGTCGTTGATGAGCAGAATTTTATTTTTCATGAGCTACACCTGTGCCGGGCAGGCCGGACTTGCAGCCTGCGACCTGCCCGAGATTTCCAGTAAGGGAAGGGGGGTCAGGTCAATCGACGGCCTGGATGCGCTCGATCAGCGGCGCATAAGGCGCGCCGTACTTGGCACGAACCCCGGCAGTAGCGTCATAGAAAGGTTTCTGGTCGATGGCGATGTACTCGACACCGGCGGCCTTGAGTTTTTCGGTGCTGCTGGCAACTTTTACGTCCCACAGCTTGCGCTGGTTAATCTGCGCATCGCGGGCAGCCTTGAGGACCATGGCCTGTTGCGGGTCGGACAGTTTGTTCCAGGTGGTTTTGGACATCACCAGCATCTCGGGGATGATCAGGTGTCCGGTCAGGGTGTAGTACTTGGCCATCTGGTAGTGGTTGTGTTCGAGCATGGTCGGCGGGTTGTTTTCCGCGCCGTCCACTACGCCGGTCTGCAAGGCGCTGAACACTTCACCGGTGTCCATGGCGATGCCGTTGCCGCCCATGGCATTCATGGTCTCGATGAAGATCGGGTTGCTGATCATGCGGATCTTCATGCCCTTGAGGTCGTCCATCGAACGCACGGGTTTCTTGGTGTAGAGGTTGCGGGTGCCGCCGTCCATCCAGCCCAGGCCCACGAGGTTGAAGTTGGACTGGGTAACCTTGTCCAGAATCTCCTGGCCGATGGGGCCGTCGATCACTTTGCGCATGTGGGCTTCGTCACGGAACACGAAGGGCATGTTGAACACGTTCACGTCTGCTACCACCGGCCCGACCACCCCCAGAGTGATGCGCGCCATTTGAATCGCGCCGAGCTGGACCTGCTCGACCACTTCTTTCTCACTGCCCAGCACGCCTCCGGCGAACATCTGCACTTTGATTTCGCCGTTGGAGTCGGCTTCCAGTTGCTTACCCATCTGCTCGACCGCGACCACGGTCGGGTAACCAGCAGGATGGGTGTCGGATGATTTGAGGGTGATTGCGTTCGCCATACCAGACAGGCAGAACGCGAAAGGGAGTGTGGCGATGAGCAACTTGCGCTTGAAATCCATGGGTGCATCTCCTTTTTTGTTTTTGTTGTATGTGCATTGTTGCAGCAGCGAAACGGTGAAGCGTAAGGGGACAATAAACAGTTTTATGCCTGGAAAACCGGTTCCTCCAGCCCTTTGACTCCAGGACGCAAGGCGAAGACCCCGCCTGCCAGTGGCTGGTCGGACACGTCGCCGCCTGGGCGAATGGAGGTGACGAACAGGGTGTCCAGTTGTGGGCCACCAAAGGCGCACATGGCTGGTTTCTTCACCGGTACTTCCAGTGACCGGTCCAGGCGCCCATCGGGGGTGAAGCGATGAATGAGCCCCGCATCGTTGCCACAGATCCAGTAGCAACCGTCGGCATCCATGGCGGCACCGTCCGGGCGGCCGGGGTGCTGGTTCATGTCGACGAACAACCGGCGATTGCTCGGCGTGCCGCTGTCGGTGTCGTAATCGAAGGCCCAGATCGACTGCACGCTGGGATGCGAATCAGACAGGTACATGGTGCGACCATCCGGGCTGAATGCCAGGCCGTTGGGCACGATCATGTCCGTCAGTTGTGCCTGAAGCGGGCCGGGCTGGCCGCTGTAGCGATACACCGCGCCCACCGTCCTGGCTGCGGCCATGTCCAGAAACATGGTGCCCGCCCAGAAACGCCCTTGTCGGTCGCAACGACCGTCGTTGAAACGCATGGTCGGTTGCGCATGCTGCACCTGAGCCAGGGCGGTACTGAGCACGCTGCCATCGGCCTGGGGCAGCAGATGGAACAGGCCGGTTTCCATGCCAGCGATGAAGCCGCCAGCCGAATGGGTTGCGATGCAGGCCAGCATCTGTTCGGTTTGCCATTGCTCGAAACGGTTGTCCGCCGGGCTCCAGCGGTGCAGTTGGCGGGCGGGGATGTCCACCCAGAACAACGCTTGTTGTCGGGCGTCCCACACCGGGCTTTCACCGGTGGCGTTACGCGCGTCGAGAATCAGTTCGGCACTCATGAGGCAGTTACGCCGTGTAGGGGATGCATGATCATGGGGCAACCTCGCCATTGTTATTGATTGTGATCGGTCATCGTATAACGTTGCGGATTATTGGCAGGCGTCATGGGCACTGTCAACGCGATACCCTTGCACTAACTTGTTACAAGATGGACAGGGGATAGCTGATAATCACGCGGTTTTCATTGAACTCGTTATTGCTGAAATCACGGTGCATGGTCGAGTTGCGCCAGCGGACGTTCAAGTTTTTGAAAGTACCGCTTTGCAAGGTATAGCCGAGTTCCGATTCTCGTGCCCATTCTTTGCCACCGGTGATAGTGCCGATCTGCACATGATCGCCCTTGATGTAGCGGTTCATCATGGTTAAACCGGGCAGGCCCAGGACCACGAAGTTATAGTCGTGTCGCACTTGCCAGGAACGCTCCTTGGCCAGGTCGAAACTGGAGTTATAACTGTCGTTGGCCAGAGTGCCGCCGCTGGTGCCGTTGACCCGCATCCAGGCGTTATCGCCATTGACGCGCTGCACCCCGACATAAAAAGTGCTGCCGCCGTAGCGTGCTGAAAAAAGCCCGGACCAGGTTTTGTTGTCCAGTTTACCGGCGCGTTCGCTGCCGTCTTCGTTGCCTCGGAAGTAACCCAGGTTGGCACCCAGGGTCCATTCGCCCAGCGGCTGACTATGAACCAGGTTCACGTATTGCTGGCGATAGATGTCCTTGAGCTGGGCATTCCATGCGCCGATCAAGGTGCGCTTGTCGTTGAATGTGTACTCGGCGCCGGCGAAATTGAAGCGATCGGATGTTGCGCCGAAGGCGATCATGTCATCCATGCTGGCGTCGTTGCGCGGGCTGTTGGCGCGCATTTGCCCGCCGTAGAGCGTCAGGCCGTCGATCTCTTTGGACGTGACCTGCCCGCCGCGAAAGGTCTGGGGCAGCGAACGTCCGTCGTCGGAGCGCAGGATCGGCAGCACCGGCATCCATTCTCCGACTTTCAGCTCGGTCTTGGAGATCCGCATTTTGCCGGCGACGCCCAGACGCCCGAAATCATCGGCGGGCCTTCCGTCGCTGTGGATCGGCAGTAGCTGGGTACCCCGGGAGCCGCGTCCACCGTCGAGCTTCTGCGAGTAAGTCCCCAGTACATCGACACCAAAGCCGACCGTGCCGTGGGTGAAACCGGAGCGCGCATCGAGGATGAAACTCTGGGTCCACTCCTGCGCCTGGCTTTGCGGGTTGGCGGAGTCGACGTAGTTGCGGTTGATGAAGAAGTTGCGCAGGTTCAAATTGACTTTGCTGTCTTCGATAAAGCCTTCGGCCAAACCTATGCCTGGCATTACCAGTGCAATACCCCCGGAACCTAACAGCGTGAGCGAAAAGAAGTGGCGGGTTTTCATTATTGTTGTGCTCCCTTTTTCTGAACAAACGAATCCCTGCTGACCGGATCGGTCGGCAATAGATAAACGCGGAAGTTATTTCCGGTTTTTTCAGGATCTGAAGGGATGCGTGGTCAGTCGGTAGCGCAGGGCAACAAGAAGGGAGTTGGGGCGTGTCACGTTCAGAGAATTCATGATTACGATCCTGTATTCATTTTTTATTGTTGTATGTTGTCTGACGTCTACGCAAATATCGGGAGGAATGAGGTGGATGTCAATCGCGCTCTTTGATTAAGATTTTTGCAATTGTGACTGGATGTGTCGCGTATAGCAGCCTGGAGCTTGTTGGAGCGAGGCTTGCCCGCGAAGAGGCCGGTTCAGTCAGCGAACATCTCCAGACCTGAGCCATAGCATTCGCGAGCAAGGTGGATCGCCACCCCGTTCGTTCCCACAGAGCAGTGTTCAGCCCATCAAATAAACACCTTCTTCAAAAACACCTGCATGTCGGACCACGAGCTCTGGTCGGCCTTTTTGTCGTAGCCAATATCCGGCCCGCCGTGATCACCGTGGCTCAGGCGGTCTGCGTCGGGGTTGGTGAAGCCGTGCTTGGCGCCTTCGATGCTGACGAAGTGGTAGTCGGCCCCTGCGTTGTCCATTTCTTTCTTGAACGCAGCAACGACTTCAGGAGTGACCATGCTGTCGCGGGCGCCATGCTCGATCAGCAGCGGGGCCTTGACGCTGCCCTTGGTCGCCGGGGTCTTGGTGTTCAGCGCGCCATGGAAGGTCACCACGCCGGCCAGCGCTTCACCACGACGTGCGGCATCGAGTACCACGCTGCCGCCGTAGCAATAACCGATGGCGGCGATTTTGTCGGGGTTGGTCTGGGGTTGCTGTTTGAGTTGCGCCAATCCGGCGTCGAAACGCTGTGCCGACGCCGTGCTGTCTTTCGTGGCGGCCTGCATGAAGGCCATGGCGTCTTTCGGATGCTCGGTGTTCTTGCCTTCGCCGTACATGTCGATGGCCATGGCGCTGTAGCCCAGTGCCGCCAGATCCCGTGCGCGGCGCTTGGCGTAGTCGTTCAGGCCCCACCATTCGTGGACCACGATGACACCGGGACGCGGGCCCTTGATCGCGTCGTCCCAGGCGTAATAGCCAATCAGCCTGGTGCCGTCGGCGCTTTGGTAGTCGATCTGTCGGGTCTTGACCTCGGCCTGGGCCACGCCGGCGAGGGCCATCATTATTACTGCGATCAACAAACGCATGTCGGTTCTCCTTATATAGAGGGGGATACGTTCTCTCCCTGAGCAGCCTAGTTCATCAGCCCGTTGATTTTTCGGCCTGGGCACGGCAGATATCCGTTCAGGCGAGGTTCAGTGCGTGTTCAGGGAGGGTTCAGCGCACGGCGCATAGTCTGGCTTCGTACCCTAGAAAGCGCCTGGCGCTAGAGGATTCATCATGCTGACATTCAACAAGTTCGTTCTCGCTCTGGCCTTCGTGGGCGGTAGTGCAGCCGTACAAGCAGCAGACGACGCCCATTCCATGGAGCTCCTTTTTGGCAAGACCAACGGCAAGGTCGAAAAGCCTGGCAAGCTTGATCGCAGCCGCAACAAGGCCGATAGCTATGGTGTGGTTGGCCAAGGCACTGCCTGGAACACTTACCTGGGTCAACAAAGCCTTGGGGCCCGTGGTTATAAAGTGGCGACGATGAATGTCTCCGGCACCTGCAACGGGCTGGTGATACGTCAGCAAGACTTGCAGGGCAGCTACGCTGTACCTCTGGCACTGAGCAGCGTCAGCAGGTTGTTTGGCGGTGATATCACCGCGCTGTCCAGCGATATGCAAATTTTTGTGCCGGCCAACTACATCGCTTAGTAAATTGTTTGAAAGGTGGTTGGACGTTTAGGGCCGAGCCCGTGAAACTACGGGCTCGGCGTCGTTGTTTAAGCAGTGTTTGAGGAGGTGTGATTTTGCCTGGGAGAGCATCATGAAATTGCTGGTGGTTGAAGACGAAGCGCTGTTGCGCCATCACTTGCAAACCCGTCTTGCCGAAAGTGGCCATGTGGTCGAAGCCGTAGCCGATGCCGAAGAAGCCTTGTACCAGGCTGAACAGTTCAATCATGACCTGGCCGTTATCGATCTCGGTTTGCCGGGCATGGGCGGGCTGGACCTGATCCGGCAACTGCGCTCGCGGGGCAAATCATTCCCGATCCTTATTCTTACCGCCCGTGGCAACTGGCAGGACAAGGTCGAAGGCCTGGCCGCCGGTGCGGACGACTACGTGGTCAAGCCGTTCCAGTTCGAAGAGTTGGAAGCGCGGCTCAACGCGTTGCTGCGTCGTTCCAGCGGGTTCATTCAGTCGACGATCATTGCTGGCCCCTTGCTGCTGGACCTGAACCGCAAGCAGGCTTCTCTCGATGAGCAGCCCCTGGCGTTGACCGCCTACGAATACCGGATTCTCGAATACCTGATGCGCCACCACCAGCAAGTGGTGCCCAAGGAGCGGCTGATGGAGCAGCTCTACCCGGATGACGACGAGCGCGATCCAAACGTGATCGAAGTGCTGGTCGGCCGCCTGCGCCGCAAACTCGAAGGCCCGGAAGGCTTCAAGCCCATCGAAACGGTGCGTGGCCTGGGTTACCTGTTTACCGAGCGCTGCAAATGATCCGTTCGCTGCGCCTTCGGCTGATGCTCGCCGCTGCGACCCTGGCGGTGATCTTCATGCTGCTGATGCTGCCTGCCTTGCAGAGCGCATTCAGTCTGGCGCTGCAAGGTTCCATCGAACAACGACTGGCGGCTGACGTGACCACGTTGATCTCCGCCGCCCGCATTGAAAACGGCCATCTGTTGATGCCGGATCTACTGCCCGGTGAGCAGTTCAACCTGCCGGACACGCGTCTGCTGGGTTACATCTATAACCGCGAAGGCAAGCTGGTCTGGCGCTCCCGGGCTACCGAGCTTGAAGAGATCAACTACCGCCCGCGCTACGACGGTCACGGCAACCAGTTCGCCAAGATCAAGGAGCCCAATGGCGAAGAGTTTTTCGTCTATGACGTCGAGATCCAGTTGCTGGGCGGGCGCAATGCGGCGTTCAGCCTCGTCGCCTTACAGCCGGTTCATGAATATCAGGTGATCATCGGCAGCCTGCGCGAGAAGCTCTATATCGGCTTCGGCGGTGCCTTGGCGGTATTGCTGGCGTTGCTGTGGCTTGGGCTGACCTGGGGCCTGCGTGCCCTCAAAGGCTTGAGCCAGGAACTGGATCAGGTGGAAACCGGCACCCGGGAAAGCCTGAGTGAGGAACATCCCCTTGAATTACTGCGCCTGACCGGCTCGCTCAACCGTTTGTTGAGCAGCGAGCGTGACCAGCGTATTCGTTATCGCGATTCGTTGGGTGACCTGGCCCACAGCCTGAAAACCCCCTTGGCGGTCTTGCAGGGCGTGAGCGAAACCATCGCCAAACGCCCGCAGGACCTGGATCAGGCGCGGATTCTGCAATCGCAGATCGAACGCATGAGCCAGCAGATCGGCTACCAGTTGCAACGCGCCAGCCTGCGCAAAAGCGGCCTGGTACGACATCACGTGGCCTTGTTTCCGGTGCTTGAAAGCCTGTGCAACACCCTGGACAAAGTCTACCGCGACAAACAGGTGAAGGTGATTTTCGACCTGCCCGCCGAATGCCAGGTGCCCATGGAGCAGGGGGCGTTACTGGAAATGCTCGGCAACCTGCTGGAAAACGCCTATCGCCTGTGCCTGGGCACCGTTCGTGTCAGCGTCTCCGGCGATGAGCTGTGCGTGGAGGATGACGGCCCTGGTGTACCGGAAGGCCAGCGTGCGCGGATCCTGCAGCGTGGTGAACGGCTCGACCGGCAGAACCCGGGGCAGGGCATCGGCCTGGCCGTGGTCAAGGACATCATCGAAAGCTACAGCGCCCGCCTGACCCTGGAAGATTCACCCCTGGGTGGTGCGGCATTCAGGATTCATTTTCCCGCGGGGTAGCGGGACCGGATAAACAATCGGTGGGAGCGAACTGCGCATTTATCCAGATCAGGCGGATACCCGCCACTGCGCGAGTGTTTTTCTGGTTATCGGGCGGAAATCCGCCATCCCCTCCGTTGTCCTCCCTTCTAAATACCCTCCAAGCCCGCGAATTCATTGGTCTGCAGCCAGTTTTTCAAACATGGCCCACGCTTTGCAATAACGGCGGGAGACCTGCCCCCGCGCAGTTCTAAAAAAACAAATCCCTCCAATTGCAGGAGGGTTGGCAATTTCGGCATCTCGCATCAGTTAAAAGGTGTGGAGCAGGTGCCCCTGAGGAACTTCCTAATGACGACTCGTCAGCCAATCTATAAAACCCTGTACTTCCAGGTGATCGTAGCCATCGTTGTCGGTATTTTGCTAGGTCACTTCTACCCGCAAACCGGCGTGGCACTGAAGCCATTGGGTGACGGGTTCATCAAACTGATCAAAATGGTCATTGCCCCCATCATCTTCTGCACCGTGGTCAGCGGTATCGCTGGTATGCAGAGCATGAAATCGGTTGGCCGGACCGGCGGTTACGCGCTGCTGTACTTCGAAATCGTTTCTACCCTGTCGTTGATCATTGGTCTGGTCGTCGTGAACATTGTCCAGCCAGGCGCGGGCATGCACATTGATCCAGCCACCCTGGATGCTTCCAAGGTTGCTGCCTATGTAACCGCTGGTAAGGATCAGAGCGTTGTCGGCTTCATCCTGAACGTGATCCCGAACACCATCGTGGGTGCCTTCGCCAACGGCGACATCCTGCAAGTGCTGATGTTCTCGGTGATCTTCGGTTTCGCCCTGCATCGCCTGGGTTCGTACGGCAAGCCGATCCTGGACTTCATCGATCGCTTTGCGCACGTGATGTTCAACATCATCAACATGATCATGAAGCTGGCGCCACTGGGTGCTCTGGGCGCCATGGCGTTCACCATCGGTGCCTACGGTGTAGGTTCGCTGGTACAGCTCGGTCAGTTGATGCTGTGCTTCTACATCACCTGCATCCTGTTCGTGCTGCTGGTACTGGGCGCCATCGGTCGTGCTCACGGCTTCAGCATCATCAAGCTGATCCGCTACATCCGTGAAGAGCTGTTGATCGTACTGGGTACTTCCTCTTCGGAATCCGCCCTGCCACGCATGCTGGTAAAAATGGAGCGTCTGGGCGCGAAGAAATCGGTAGTAGGTCTGGTGATCCCGACTGGCTACTCGTTCAACCTGGACGGTACTTCGATCTACCTGACCATGGCTGCCGTGTTCATCGCCCAGGCGACTGACACCCACATGGACATCACCCACCAGATCACCTTGCTGCTGGTGCTGCTGCTGTCGTCCAAAGGTGCTGCTGGCGTGACCGGTAGCGGCTTCATCGTACTGGCTGCCACCCTGTCGGCTGTTGGCCACCTGCCAGTTGCCGGTCTGGCGCTGATCCTGGGTATCGACCGCTTCATGTCCGAAGCCCGCGCCCTGACCAACCTGGTCGGTAACGCTGTTGCGACCCTGGTTGTTGCCAAATGGGTTGGCGAGCTGGACACCGACACCATGGCTACCGAGCTGGCTTCCGGCGGTCGCGGTATCACCAACGAAGGTCCTGTCGACGACCTGGGTGTAGGCGAAATCATGCCAACTCCAGCGACTCCTACTCCGGCGCCAAAGATCTCTTGATGCCTGGCAGTAAATGAAAAAACCCATCTTCGGATGGGTTTTTTAATGCATGGGGTGATGAAAAACCTGTGGGAGCGGGCTCACTCCACCCGCGTCTCACCACTGAACACCAACGTCTCCCGGCAGCGACGGCACAGGTAGCGACGGCCTTTGCGAACCAGCAAGTGGCGCTGGGCAGAGAAGGGGAAGTCGCTATTGGCGCACGGGCAGCGATAGATATAGCGAATTGTGGTGCGGCGCTTGACCTCGTAGTTGTGGCAGCGATTGGGCGGCAGTTCATAGACGCCGCGCATGATCAGCTGCCATTCCTCGCCATGGGGCTGAATGGTTTCGCCAAACAGTTGATGGGCCACAAGGTGGGCGACTTCGTGGGCAACGGTCTGGCGCAGGAAGTCTTCGCTGTTTTCCCGGTACAGCTGCGGATTGAAGCGCAGCAGGTTTTCGTGCAGGTGCGCGACGCCGGCCTTCTGGCCGCGCAGCTTGAGGCTGACCACGGGGCGCTTGAAAGGGCGTTTGAAAAATTCTTCGGCTTGTTGGTAACAGGTTTCGACGCGGGACTTGAGTTGCTCGGGCATGCTTGATCGCTCTCCAGAGGCGTCAAGTATGCCGCAAAGCGAGCGCAAGCCGAAAACCCGAGGCGCCGAATGGTCATGGCCAGGGCTCTAAAGCAACGGGCCGCTGGATAAGCGGCCCGTTTCCTGTGCGTTACAGCCTTGTCTTCAATTGGTGTATTCCGGCCCGACGCCGATACCCCACAGCACCACGGTGAAAGCCATGATGGCCACCAATACCACCAGTCCTACCGCCAGCACCGAGCTTGAGAACATGAAGCCTTCGTCTTCCGGGATGTTCATGAAAGTCGGCAGGCCGACATACAGCAGGTAAACCGTGTAGGAAATGGCCGCGACACCCACCACCATCCCCAGCCACATATGGGGGTACAGCGCCGCAAGACCGCCGATGAACAGCGGGGTCGCGGTGTAGGTGGCGAACGCGACACAGCGGGCCATGCTCGGGCTGGCATCGTAGGTGCGCGCCATCCAGTGAATGAACCCGCCCATGACCGCAACGCCGGCGAGCATGGCGATGTACGACATGATCGTCATCCATATCGCGCTTTGATGGGTGAGCATCACCGGCGCCCGGCTGCCGATCACCCAGCCGATCTGGGTCGTGCCGATATAGGCGGAAACCGCCGGGATCGCGGCCAGGATCAGCGTGTGGGTGAGGTACATGTGGCTGATGGACTCTTCCTGTTCGCCACGTATCTGGTGCCATTCCTGATCGGGATGGGTAAACAGTCCCCAAACGTGATGAATCATGGGTATCACTCCTTCATCGTGATTGCAGTGCAGTATAGAAAGCCACAGGCCACGTAATACGCGGCCTTTAGAGCGATTGGTGATCTAGGGAGCGCTGTTAATCGCCGATCTGCGCAAAAGTCCGGTGGGAGATTCCATGTTTGGCGGCAATCTGTGGGAGCGAATTCATTCGCGATTCGGTGTGTCAGGCTCCAGGGATGTTGAATGTGCTGACCTCTCGCGAATGAATTCGCTCCCACAGGGGTAGCGCATTCGGCCATTAACCTGCGCCGCGCTTTATGCGTAAAATACCGCCCCTTTCCCCAGGACCAAGCGGACATCAGCGCCATGGGCACTCTTTCAGTCAATCAGAACAAACTGCAGAAACGCCTGCGTCGTCTTGCGGGCGAGGCGGTGGCCGACTTCAACATGATTGAGGAAGGCGACAAGGTCATGGTTTGCCTGTCCGGCGGCAAGGACAGCTACACCATGCTTGACGTGCTGATGCACTTTCAGAAGGTCGCGCCGATCAAGTTCGACATCGTTGCCGTGAACATGGACCAGAAACAGCCTGGCTTTCCTGAGCACGTGCTGCCTGCCTACCTGAAAGAACTGGGCGTGGAATACCACATCGTCGAGAAAGACACCTATTCGGTGGTCAAGGAGCTGGTCCCCGAAGGCAAGACCACCTGTTCGCTGTGCTCGCGCCTGCGCCGGGGCACGCTGTACACCTTCGCCGACGAAATCGGCGCAACCAAGATGGCCCTGGGTCACCATCGCGACGACATCGTTGAAACCTTCTTCCTCAACCTGTTCTTCAACGGTTCGCTCAAGGCCATGCCGCCCAAGCTGCGCGCCGACGATGGTCGCAACGTAGTGATCCGTCCACTGGCCTACTGCGCGGAGAAGGATATCCAGGCCTATTCCGACTTCAAGCAATTCCCGATCATCCCCTGCAACCTGTGCGGCTCCCAGGAAAACCTGCAGCGCCAGGTGGTCAAGGAAATGCTGCAGGACTGGGAGCGCAAGACCCCGGGCCGCACCGAAAGCATCTTCCGTGGCCTGCAGAACGTCCAGCCTTCGCAGCTGGCGGATCGCAACCTGTTCGACTTCACCAACCTGCGTATCGATGAAACCGCTGGATCGCGTTTCGTCAACGTCGTGAACCTGTAATCGACAGCTGCCGATTGTGCTGAATTCGTCATCCCCCATGACGATTGCCGACAAGAACATCCGCGCATAAAACGCCACCCTTGGCCTTGAACAGAGTCTTCTGAATCAAGCCGAGGGGTGTGTCGTGATCGCGTTGACGTTGCAAGAAGTGAAACAGCTGGCCGAGTCCATTTTGCGACACCACGGCTTCAGCGAACCCCATGTGACCGCTGTTGCCGATGCCGTGCTGGCAGGCGAACGGGACGAGTGCGCTTCCCACGGGTTGTGGCGTTTGCTGGGCTGCATTGCCACCTTGCGCAATGGCAAGGTGGTGCCGGACGCCGTCCCCGAAGTCATCGATCAGGCCCCGGCCATTGTGCGGGTGGACGCCAAGGGTGGATTCGCCCAGCGAGCCTTCCAGCTCGGCACCCCGGTGCTGATAGAAAAAGCCCGGCACAGCGGGATCGCAGCCATGGCCATCAATCACTGTGTGCACTTTTCGGCGCTGTGGTCCGAGGTGGAGGTGTTTACCGAAGCAGGGCTGGTGGCGCTGGCGTTTACCCCGAGCCATTCCTGGGTCGCTCCGGCGGGCGGGCGCAAGCCGCTGTTCGGCACCAACCCGATCGCCTTCGGCTGGCCGCGGGTGAATCAGCATCCGTTCATTTTCGACTTCGCCACCAGCGCCGTGGCCCGTGGCGAGATTCAACTGCATGAGCGTGCGGGTAAAGCCATCCCGTTGGGGTGGGGTATCGATGCGGACGGTCAGCCCAGCACTGACGCCAGTGCGGTGCTCAATGGCGCGATGCTGACCTTCGGCGGGCACAAGGGCTCAGCGCTGTCGGCGATGGTTGAACTGATTGCCGGGCCGTTGATTGGCGACCTGACCAGTGTTGAATCCCAGGTGTACGACGCGGGTACCAAATCCTCGCCATACCATGGCGAACTGATCATCGCCCTGGACCCGAAACGCTTTTTGGGAGATGCAGTGGACGAGCATCTGGCGCGAGCCGAAACGCTGTTCGAGGGGATTCAGGGGCAGGGCGCGCGGCTGCCATCGCAGCGCCGCTACGACGCCCGGGCACGCAGCCTCAAAGACGGCGTGAAAATCCCGCAAGCGCTGTATGACGATTTGAAGGGGTTGTTGGCGTAGGTTTGGCAGAATCCCACGGGCCCGACAGAGTCCGTGGGGGGCTGTGTGAGCACTGGCTTTGTGGGAGCGAATTCATTCGCGAGAGGCCAGCACATTCAACATCTGCGATGACGGGTACAACGCATCGCGAATGAATTCGCTCCCACAGGTGTATAGGGCCTGCGGGAGCGGGCGGTGTTACAGACCTACATCCGGCAGTGTCGGCATGTTGCTCAGTGCCTTCTGCATCAGGTCTTCCACATACAGGCGGTCCACATCCGGCAGGGCCAGGCGTGGTGGGCGGGTCAGGGCGCTGCCGCGTTCCATGATGGCTTCGCACAGCTTGATGCACTGCACCAGGTCTGGGCGGGCGTCCAGGTGCAGCAATGGCATGAACCATTCGTAGATCGCCATGGCTTCAGCGAAACGACCGGCCTTGGCCAGGCGGAACAGGGTTTCGCCTTCTTTCGGGAAGGCGTTGGACATGCCCGAGACCCAGCCCACGGCGCCCACGGCGATGCTTTCCACGACCACGTCATCGAGACCGGCGAACAGCACGAAACGGTCGCCGACTTCATTGCGCACGTCGATGAAACGGTTGGTGTTACCCGATGAATCCTTGAAGCAGACGATGTTGTCGCAGTCCGCCAGGGAAATCAGGATGTCCGGGGTCACGTCGTTTTTGTAGATCGGCGGGTTGTTGTAGACCATCAACGGCAGGTCAGTGCTGGCCGCGACGCTGCGGAAGTGCGCGGCGGTTTCGAACGGCTTGGAGGAGTACACCAGAGCCGGCATCAGCATGATGCCGTCGGCACCGGCCTTGGCCACTTGTTGTGCAACGGCACTGGCGTTGGCGCTGGTGAATTCGGCGATCCCGGAGATTACCGGTACACGGCCAGCGGAGGCGTCTTTGGCGACTTCCACCAGGCTGATTTTTTCGGCCACGCTCAGGGACGTGTTTTCGCCCACGGTCCCGCAGATCACCAGACCCGAAACGCCGTCGCGCACCAGGTTGGAGATAACGGTGTGGGTGGCCTCCAGGTTAACGGAGAAGTCGGCGTTGAATTGGGTGGTGACGGCTGGGAAGACGCCGCTCCAGGATACGTGCTTGCTCATTGATGACTCCAATATAGGATTGTGTATTTCGTATACGTTTGTATTAAGGCAAAAATTGCCCGGTGGTGAGCGCGTGTGTCCGGTGTTGCAAAAACGTGAATCGCTCGGTCTCTGTAGGAGCCAACAAGTTGGCTCCTACAGAACAGTTACAACTTCAAACCAATCGGCCAGGTATCGGACAACTGATAGCCCTCAGGCCATGGATCGCTCGGGTCCAGCAAGTGCTGATGTGTCCCGGTGATCCAGGCGCGGCCTGACAGCGCAGGCACGATGGCCGGGCGTCCGGCCAGGTCCGTCAGACTGTCGATGCGGCAGTTGAACTGCGAACCGATGATCGAGCGGCCGACAAAACGTTCGCCCACCGCCAGTTGACCCTTGGCGTGCAGCACCGACATACGCGCCGAGCAACCGGTGCCGCACGGCGAGCGGTCGATCTTGCCGGGGCGGATGACCACGGCGTTGGCTGCGGTGGCGACGCCATCTTCGTAGTGCAGGGGTGCGGCGATCTGGCAGAAGGAAATGTGCTTCCAGTCCGGGTTCAGCGGGTGCACGAAGCCCAGTTGTTCGTTGGCCGCGAGGGTGATTTTCAAGCCGGTTTCTACCAGGTCTTTCGCTTCGTCAGCAGTCAGGGAGAAACCCAGTTTGGTGGAATCGACAATGGCAAAACTGTCTCCGCCGTACGCGGTGTCCACCTGTATCGAGCCCAGGCCCGGCACTTCGATCCAGGCGTCCAGCTTGTCGGCGAACGAGGGATGGTTGCGCACCTCGACGCTCTGCACCTTGCCGTCGCGGCACTGGGCCACGGCTTCGATCAGGCCGCCCGGCGCTTCGAGCACCAGCCGGGTTTCAGGTTCAGTCATGGGCAGGATGCCGCTGTCCAGCAGCACAGTGGCCACGCACAGCGAGTTGGAGCCCGACATCGGCGGCACGTCGGCGGGCTCCATGATGATGAAGCCCATCTGCGCTTTCGGGTTCTTTGGTGGCACCAGCAGGTTGACGTGACGGAACACGCCACCGCGAGGTTCGTTGAGCACGAAGTTGCGCAGCACGTTATTGCTTTCGATCCAGCGCGATTGTTCCCACAGCGTGTCGCCCGGAGGCGGCGCGACACCGCCGACGATCACGTCGCCGACTTCCCCTTCGGCGTGACAACTGACCACATGGATGACTTTCGATGAACGCATGTCTGTGCCTCTTAGCTGACAGATTTGAGGAAGTCGGCGGTTTCCGCGCGCTGCGGATTGCCGATGACCTGGTCCGGGGTGCCGATTTCGTGCACCAGGCCATTACGGAAGAAGGCCACCCGGTCGGACACGTCGCGGGCGAAGCGGATTTCGTGGGTCACCAGGATCATGGTCATGCCGTCTTCGGCGAGCATGCGCATGGTGTCCAGCACTTCGCCCACCAGTTGCGGGTCGAGGGCCGAGGTGGCTTCGTCGAACAGCATGTAATCCGGCGACATGGCCAGCGCGCGGGCAATGGCCATGCGTTGCTGCTGGCCGCCAGACAGCTTGCCGGGGAACACCTTGAGCTTGTCGGCCAGGCCCACGTGGGTCAGTTGCTTGACCGCCAGTGCTTCGGCTTCGGCCTTGCTCTTGCCCAGCACGGTGCGCGGCGCCAGCATCACGTTTTCCAGCACGGTCAGGTGCGGGAAGGCGTTCCATTGCTGGAACACGATGCCGATCTTCTGCCGCAGCTTGTTGATGTCTGTGTCACGGGCATGCACTTCGGTGCCATCGACGCGGATGCTGCCGCTCTTGATGGACTCCAGGCCGTTGATGCACATCAGCAGGGTCGATTTGCCGGAGCCGGAGCCGCCGATGATCGACACCACTTCGCCCTTGTTCACGCTCAGGCTCACGCCTTTGATGACTTCAAGCTCGCCGAATGACTTATGGACGTTATCGATCTCAATCATTTTCTTGCCACCTTGTTTCCAGCCGGGCGCCCAGGCGGGCAACCACCAGGCTCATGACGTAGTAAATGAGGCCTGCGATGCACAGCACCAGCAGCGGTTCTTGAATACGCGTGACGATGGTTTGCGAGGCGCGAAGCAGTTCGACGATGCCGATCCACATCACCAGCGAGGTGTCTTTCATCACCGAAAGCACCAGGTTCAGCCAGCCGGGGAAGGCCACGCGCATGGCCATGGGCAGCACGATGTGGCGCAAGTCCTTCCAGTAACTCAAGCCCAGGGACCGGCTGGCGCGGCGCAGGTTGGGCGGCACCGAGAGCACGCCGCTGCGTACGATCTCGCTGCAGTAGGCCGAGACGTAGATGCCCAGCACCACGCAGGCGACGGTGAAGGCGCTCCAGTTCAGGCCCATGATGCTTTTGAGCGAGTTGAACAGCACGAACTGGATCAGCAGGGGCACGCTGCGAAACACATCCAGCACCCAGGCCAGTGGCAGGGAGAGCACGGGCAACAGCGCCCGCAGCAAACCGAACACCACGCCTGCGAGGGTGCCGATCAGCATCGCGGCCAGGGTCAGCAGGATCGTGACTTTGGCGCCGTCCAGCATGAACAGCAGGTCGTTCCAGGTAAAACTGGTGATCATCATCATCTCCCCCTCAATACCGGAACAGGCGCCAGGACAGCAGGCGCGCAACCACCACGATCAACTTGGCGATCAGGTAATAAAGCACTGCAGCAATGGCGAAGAATTCAAAGGTGCGGAAGGTCTTGGAGTTGTAGTCCTGGGTGATGCCGGTCAGGTCATTGTTGAGTCCTACCACCACGCCCAGGGACGTCATCAGCACGGCCCAGACCATTTGGTTGGTGAGCGGGTAGAACACGATGCGCAGCAATTGCGGGATCACGATCAACCGGTAGGCCTGCGGTGCGCTCATGCCCAGCGAGCGAGCGGCGCGCAGTTGGGTATCGGGCACAGCTTTGAGGCCGCCGCGAAAGTTCTCTGCCAGATAGCCCGCGTTGTTGATGGTGATACCCGCGAGCAACGCCGCCCACGAACTGACATGCAGCCCGAACGAGCCCAGGCCGAAGTACAGGATGTAGATCTGGAACAGCGACGGCGTGTTGCGGGCGATGGAAATCCAGGTGGCGGCAAAGCCCCGCAAAACGCGGATATTGCCCTGGCGCATGAAGGTCAGGGCCAGGGCGATGAGCACTCCGAGGATCATCGACAGTGCGGCGGTTTCGAAGGTCACCCAGGCGCCGCCAAGCATGTCTGGCAGGGCCTTGAAGGCTGCCCGCCAGTGGAAGTTGTAGTCAAACATGCGCGGCCTCCTGGGCCTGAGCGGCAGGTTTCAGCCAGGCAGGCAGACGTCCGCTGGCCAGACCGCTGCCAGCCGTAGCAACGCATTCCGCCAGGCTGGCGAAATGCACCTGACGCCCCACCAGGCCGGGTGCGTAATGGGCAAATTTGCCGGAGTTGGTCATCAAGGTACGGGCCTGGGGCGGGATCACCGGTTCGCCGAGCATGCACCAGCAGGTATCGGTGACCAGCTGCACGCCGAAGGTTTCCAGCACAGGGATATACCCGGCCTCACGGGCTTGATCGTGGGTCTCACGGCCACTGGTGATGATCAGTTCTACGTCCGGGTGTTTGGACTTGCCCTTGCACAGCGCGGCCAGGCTGGCGAATTCACTCAAGGAAAAATGTGGGTTGCCCAGGGTGACCACATCCACTTTGGCGTCGGGGGCGCTGTCCAGTTCACGCCAGCTGCGCAGCAGATCGGGGAGGGTGATCGACAGCGTTTGCGTCGGCAGATGGCCGTCCAGCGCCTGTTCGATGGTTGCGGCTTCCGGGGTGACGCCGGCAATGTGGAACATCGGTGCTGCAGAGGTAGTGGCGAATGCCGCGCCGAAGGCCTTGAGGTCATCCAGCGTGGGCTTGGCGCGTTCCAGGCCGCAAACCACCGGGATCTCACTGCCACACAACAGGCCAATGTGGTAGCCGAGCAGCGGATAAAAGCTGTCGTCCAGGTCACCGGGGTTGGCCTGGATACTGGCTGGCACGGTGATTTTCAGGCTGGCGTGCCGCTGCGCTTGCAGGTGGCAGCCGGTCAGCGGCGCACGGCCGGTGAGGGCAATGCAGATGTCGAGGTAGTCCGGGTATTTCAGGGTGCGGGCACCGATCACGCTGTTGGCGTAGACCACCGCGTTGGACTCGGCCCAGACGATCTGCTCGCCGACCTTGGGTGCGCTGTCCAGCAGGTAAGGCGCACAGGTGAAGCTGACTTTCGCGCCCATGTTCAGATAGGCATCGCCCAACTGGCTGGCGGGTTCGCCCAAGGCGGCATCGATGCCTTGTTCGCGCCAGCGACGCTTGTCGACCGAGATGGAATTGAGGGTGGTGGGCACACGTACGTTGGCGCCCCAGGCCACCAGTTGTTGCGCAAAACGCAGGCTCGCCGGGCCGGTGTAGATGCAGCCGTCGATGTGCGCCTGGGTGATGTCCAGCAGTTCAGTGGCGCCTTGCAGTTCAGCGATGCGCAGGATGATGCCCATCGCGACCTGTGCCGCCTTGCCGTGCTTGCCGTCGAGGAACGCCTGGTCGTCTGCCGTCAGGGTCAGGCTGGGTGACGTCTGTGCTACCGGCGCGCTGACCACGTAAGGGGGCAAGGCAGGTGGTGCTATGTCAAAAGCGCTCAGGCAGTCGTTTTCGACCCGCACATAACGCACGTTACGCAGTGCCGCGAAACCGTCACGACCCACACTGATCACCGGGATCGATTGCTGGAAAATCTGCTCGGCCACCAATACGCCGAGGGTCAGGATGTCGTCGATCTGCTCGAAAACCAATGCTGCCGGGGCATGACCGTTGAGGATCAGTTCCAGCAACACGCTACTGCCGGTGCACGAGCCGCGTCCGCTGGGGATCGCCAGCACGCGCCCGCTGATGATGGCGCCGCTCAGGGGGTGATGACGGTCGATGACTTCACCGCTGAAAGGATCGACCCCGCCCCAGAAGCTCAAGCCGACGTCGGCATAGAGCAATTCGCCTTGCGCGGTGCCTGCCACAAGGCTGCGGCCTTTTAACGAAACATCTGACATTCAATGGTTCCCCACATTTTGGAAACATGCCTGGAGCCACGCTCTCGCGCCGCAAGCCAGCCCCCTGTTGGAGCGAGGCTTGCCCGCGAAGGCGATGGTTCAGGTTCGAAGATTTTGGCCAACTTCACTGGCCTCTTCGCGGGCAAGCCTCGCTCCAACAAACTGATGCAGATCAGTAGTAAACGCCCGGTATGGTCAGATCCACTGGCTTGCCGCCAACCCACTTGTCATACAGCTCGGCATAACGGCCGGAGCGCACTTGCTGGTTGACGAACAGGTTGAGGAAGTGGGTCAGGCCGTATTCGTTGCGCTTGGCGGCCAGGGATACGTAATCGACGATGTAAGGCGCGTTGCCCGCGATTTTCAGGCCCTTGTACTTGCCGGACTTGAGGGTGGCGGCGGCGACGGTGTTGGTGACCACCGAGGCGTCGATATGGCCCTGTGCGACGGCGAGGATGGTGTCGTTCTGGGTCTGGTAGCCGTGGAAGCTGCCGGTGCCCCATTTCTTCACGTCTTTCTCCAGGGCGATGCCTTCATAGGTGCCGCTGGTGTTGCCGACATTGCGGCCCTTGAGGTCGTCGTATTTCTCGATCTTGGTGTCGTCGCGGGTCAGCACCACCATCTGGAAGGCGAAGTAAGGGATGCTCATGGCCACGGTCTTGGCGCGTTCCAGGGTGTCTGAAGTCGAGGCGACGATAACGTCGGCGCGGCCCGAGGCCAGGGCTGGAATACGATCAGGGAACGGGGTTTCGACGATTTCGGCGGTGACGCCCAACACTTTTGCCAGATCGTTGCAGTAATCGACGTCAAACCCGACCGGGTTGTTTTTCTCGTCACGCAGGCCCATGGGCGGGAAGTCCAGGGTGACCGCACAGCGAAGCTTGCCGGAGTCGATGATGTCATCGAGCTTGTCGGCCTGGGCGGTATTGATCAGTGAAACACTCACGATGGCGAAGAGGGCTACGGCAACAGCTGGGTTTTTCATAGAGGCCTCGAGTTCATGTTATGTGTCAGCAGAAGGGCGGATATGTAATTTCGTATACGATATTTGATATGCAACGAGTGTGCCTGAAAAGCAATCCCGAGACTGGATGCTGGTTCAATGACTGTAGCTGAGGGTTTCAGGCAGTTTCGGTTTGCGTCACGGTGCGTGGAGGGGATGTGCACCGTGTTACAAAAAGGAGCAGCGAAGGGGGCGCCTGTCTAGAAATGCCCCATGAGCTTGCACAGCTGTTACAGGTGCGATTCCCGGTACTGGCTGGGAGAAAAGCCGGTCAGTGCCCGGAACTGACGGCTGAACGCGCTGTGATCGGTGTAACCGCAGCGCAGGGCGATTTCGGTGATCGACAGGTCTTGCAGCAGCAACCGCGACGCCTCGCCCAGGCGGGCCTTGTGGATCATTTGCCGGGGCGTCAGCTGGAAGATGCGCTTGCAGTGCCGCTCCAGTTGCGCGACCGACAGCCCGGCAATCGCTGTCAGTTCCGCCAGGCTGATGGGGCGGGCGAAGTGCTCGCGGATATAGGCATCCACAATGGCCAGCTTCTGATAGGCCGGGTGTGTGTGCTGGGGCATTTGCAGGTCACGAGAGATGCCGGCCAGGCCGATGATTTCGCCTTGCTGGTCCCTCAGCGCCAGTTTCTGGGTCAGGCACCACACCGGCTGGTTGCCGTAATAAAGGTGCAGCTCCAACTGGTCGTTCAGCGGCTTGCCTTCGGCCAGCACCCGCCGGTCCTGCTCGGTGTACAGCGGCCCGAAGCTGACAGGGAACACCTCTTCGGCGGTACGCCCGACAATCTCGCTCTTGTGCTTGAAGCCACAACGCTGGGCCAGTGTCTGGTTGACCATGACATAGCGGGTCTGGGTGTCCTTGAGGAAAAACGCCACGCCGGGGATCGCATCGAACAGCGGCGCCAGCGGTTCCAGGCTGGCGAGCAACTGCGCCAGGTTGTGCGGGGCGGGGGCGGATATCAGATCGATCATGGTTCAGGTCACGACGCGCCGAAAATGGAATCGGTTCTGATCATGCTGGAACCGGGCCGCAAAGCAAATCGGCATGTGCGCGGGATCAGTCGGCTTGATCAAGCTGCAGCAGCGTGGCGATTCGCGCCGGACTAAAGGGCGGACGCGGCGCAGGCGGCTCCCAGCCGAACAATGCCTGGGTCGCACCCGAGCAGATCCGCCCCTGACACGCGCCCATGCCGCAGCGGGTGGCAAGCTTGGCTTGTGTCCAGCTCGTCTGTCCGGCAAGGGCCGCATGGGAGACGTCTTCGCAGCGACAGACCAACGTGTCGGGGCGAGCCAGGTTGCGTACCTTTTCAGTCAGCACGAAAGCCTGATTCAGGCGATCGGCGAAACGCTGCCAGCGTTGGCGTTGTGGCCAAAGGGCCTGGGCTTGCTGCGGTTGCCCGACGGCGGCATGCCCGGCGATGGCGCCTTCCACCAGGGCCAGTTCGCTGCCGCCGAAACCGGTGCACTCACCCGCCGCATAGTGATGGGCAAGGCGGGTGGCTTGCCACGTATCCACGACGATGGCGTGTTTCTCTAGGTGGCAACCCAATGCCTGCGCCAGCTCGGTATTCGGCACCAGGCCAAAGCCACAGGCCAGTCGGTCACAGGGGATTTCTTCGACACGCTTGCCGGTCTGGATACGCACACCTTCCAGCCGATCCGTGCCCAGCGCGGCGATGACATGGCTGGCGCTGCGGTAGTGACTGTCGAACAGTTGCAGGGCTTGCAGCGCCTTGTTCGGCCATGCCCAGAGGCTCGCGGCGAAACCCGCCACCGCCTTGAGCGATGCCTGTTCGGCAACACGTAACACTTGCGCGCCCTTGGCGTTGGCCGTGGCGGCGCTGGCCAGTAACAACGGCCCGCTGCCTGCGATGACCACGCGCTCGCCCTTGACCGGCACGCCGCCTTTTATCAGCGCCTGCAAACCACCCGCGCCGGTTACGCCGGGCAAGGTCCAGCCGGGGAAGGGCAGTAGCAGTTCCCGGGCGCCGGTGCATAGGATCAGCTTCTGGTAATGGATGAGCCAACCCTGCTCAGGGTCTTCCACCAGCAAGGTGTGCGGGCTGGCGAGGGCGATGACTTTGGTCGCGCTGTGCAGGCGAATGTTCGGCCAGCCCGCAAGCTGCGCCCGCATCTGCCGGGCCTGTGGCGCAAGCTCGGTATTGGGCCCGTCGCGCCAGATCTGCCCGCCCGGCAGCGGGTTGTCATCCAGAAGCGCAATACTCGCGCCGCTGGGGGCGGCTGCCAGGGCCGCCGCCATACCGGCCGGACCGGCCCCGATGATCAGCAGATCGACCTGATTCATGGGCGGGTCTCCACTTGCATGCCCTCACGGCACAGCGTCTGACACGCCAGGCGACGTAGCCCGTCGATGTTGACCCGGCATTCCTGACAGATACCCATGCCACACAACGGCGCCCGGCGCTGGCCCGTGACCGAGGTACGGCTGCAACCATCGCCAGCCAGCGACAATGCGGCGGCGACTGTTGTGCCGGGCGCGACCTGTAGCGCTCGACCGTCGATGTTCAATTCAGGCATGGGCTGATATCCCCGGAAAGCGTTTGGGTGAATAGGGTTCAGGCGCCAGCGGCGAAGTCGTGCGTAACAGTTGCGCGGCCAGCAGGCGTGCGGTGCCCGGTGCAGTGGTGACGCCCAGGCCCTCATGGCCGACGGCGAGCCACAGCCCTGGCTGCTCGGGGTGTTCGCCAATCAGCGGCAAGCCATCCGGGCTGGCGGCACGCAAGCCGGTCCAGCTGCGGATGGCATTCATCTGGCCCAGGGCTGGCAAAAAGTCGGTCGCGCGTTTGAGCATGCGGCCCAGCATCCAGGCTTCAACGCCTGGGCCCTGGTTGTCGAACTGCCGGGAAGAACCGACAAACAGTTGGCCCGTGGGCCGTTGCTGGACATTGAAAGCCACCGACGGCCCCTGGCTGTTGTGGGCGCTGGTGACGTAACCCAGCTCCACCAGCGTGTGGTGGATCTGCGCGGGGTAGCGGTCGGTGATCAGCAGGTGGCCCTTCTTGGCTTGCAATGGCAGTTCCGGGCACAGCTCTCGGGCGTAGATGCCATTGGCCAGGACCACCGCCGTCGCACCGAGCCATTCGCCGTCAGCCAGACGCACGCGGTTGCCCTGAACCTCGCTGACGTGGGCATGGCGTCGGGTGATCCAGGCGCCATGGCGCTGCAACAACCAGCGTGCGGCATTGGGGGCGTAGAGCACGCCATCGCCGCTGACCTTCAGGGCACCGTACAAACCTTGGCGCAACGTGGGTTCAAGGTCGGCCAGGGCCTGGGCGCCGATCAGTTCGCAAGCCAGGCCATGTTCGCGCAGGGTGTTGTGTTTGCTTTCGGCGACGGCCATTTCGTCGGCATTGCAGGCCAGCCACAAGGTGCCGTTGTTACGTACGGCGCAGTCTTCGGGCATGTGCGGCGCCCATTCCCGCCAGGTGCGCACCGAATAATCCCCCAGCGCCAGTTCGGCCGGGTTGTCGTCAAGCACCACCAGATGGCCCATGCCCGCTGCGGTTGCGGCAGGCCGCTGGCTGTCGATGACCAGCACGTCCAGGCCCTGGCTGGCCAGTTCATCGGCGCAGGCGGCACCAATGATGCCGGCGCCGATGACGATGACGTCGGCTGTGTTCATGCAGAGAACCTGTTGAATGCCGCAGCCCCTGTACGAACCCTGTGGGAGTGAGCTTGCTCACGAATGCGGTGTATCAGGTGCCTTTGATGCCCCTGAACCGACGCCTTCGCGAGCAAGCTCGGCTCCCACCGGGTCTGTGTTGGATTCGGATCAGTGTTATCGCTCAAGACCGAATCCCCCACACAAACGGGTCATCCTCATCCAGCAGCAGGGTGGTTTCGGCGCTGATGTGGGCGCGGCCGCGAATGGTGGGGATGATGTGGCCGTGTTGTGCGTCGGTTTCCCATTGGTAGCGGGTCTCGAATTCACTGCCGATCACGCTGGCTTGCCGCCAGATTTCGCCGGGTTGCAGTTTGCCGTCAGCCGCCAGGCACGCCAGTTTGGCGCTGGTGCCGGTGCCGCAAGGGGAGCGGTCGTAGGCCTTGCCGGGGCAGAGCACGAAGTTGCGGCTGTCGGCGTGGTCGTCGTCGGCGAACAGCTCCACATGGTCGATCACTTCACCGTCTTCGCCACGGATGCCCTGGCTTTCCAGTGCCTGGCGCACCGCCCAGCTGTAGTCGGTGAGGGCTTGCAGGTTATCGGCGCTTACCGACAGGCCATGCTCGGCGATCAAGAAGAACCAGTTGCCGCCCCAGGCGATGTCCCCGGTCACCAGCCCGATGCCTTTGACCTCTAGCATGACGCCCTGGCGATAACGGTACGACGGCACGTTTTGCACACTCACCGAGCCGTCTTCGTGCAGTACCGCTTCCACCACGCCCACCGGCGTTTCGATACGGTGCACGCCGGTTTCGATGCGCCCCAGGTACGCCAGCGACACCACCAGGCCAATGGTGCCGTGGCCGCACATGCCCAGATAACCGCTGTTATTGAAGAAGATCACCCCGGCGCACGCGCTGGGGTCCACCGGTTCGCATAGCAGGGCGCCCACTAGCACGTCATTGCCACGAGGTTCGAGCATGGTGGTGGCGCGCCACTGATCATGTTCCTGGGCCAGCAACTGCCGACGTTCGGCCATGCTGCCGTTGCCCAGTTCAGGGAAACCCTCAAGCACCAGACGGGTCGGCTCGCCGCCGGTATGGGAATCGAGAATGCGGATGCGTTTCATGGGGATCACCTGCCGCTGATAGTGAGCGACAGAGTGACGGTTGGGCATGTTGGGGTCTTGAAGGATTTCGTGCTGGCCGATGACGAAATCGGCACAGCGGTTCAGAGGCTCAGGCTTCGCTGACCGACTCGTTGGGGAGGTGCGCGTAAAGCTCCCGGCAGACACCGATGATGTGGTGTTCGATCAGTTCCACTGCCAGCTCAACGTTGCGATCGGCACAGGCCTGAAGGATTTCCCGGTGTTCCAGGTCTGCCCGCAGCTTGCCTTCGCCGAAGCTCATTTGCAGGCGCAGGTAACGTTCGACCTTGTCGTGGATCGAGCGGATCAGGTTCACCAGAAATGGCCGTTGCGCCGCCTCGTACAGGCAGGTGTGGAACGCCCAGTTGAGTTCGGCCCAGCGCCCGTTGTCGTCATCATCGATGAATTCATCGCAGATGGCCGCAGCGCGGTCGAGGTGGTCCTGGGTCATTTTCGGCACCGCCAGACGAATCGCCTGGACTTCCAGCAGCACCCGCACTTCAAAGATCTGCGCCAGTTCCGGCTCCGAGATCCGCGTGACCACGGCCCCCTTGTTACGCTGGAACTGCACCAGCCCTTCAGCCTCCAGACGCTTGAGCGCTTCGCGAACCGGGATCTTGCTGACATTGAACGCCCGGGCGATGTCGTCCTGACGAATGGGTTCGTCCTCGGCAAAGTTGCCGGAAATGATCGCATCGCGCAGGTGCTTGGCAATCACTTCGGAAGCGGAAGGGGCTTGACCCAGATTAGGGGCGTCGGAAATCAGAAAAGGCACGCTGGCGGCTCAAGTAAGGTGGTGACGGATATGGTATACGAAAACAATTGTATACGAATGTGACCGAGCGAATGAACTTCATCCATTGTCGTTCATGGATCAATGGTTGACGGTATACGCCAGCATGGCCGACAGCTGACACAGCGGACGTCCACTTTCTGCCTGCCATTGGTTGAAGACCTGCTGGACGATGGCCTGATCGCGCTGGCTGGTAGGCACCTTGTCGACGATGTTCTGAGCGTTGAGTGCGGCGACCACGTCCCAGGTGGGGATGAAGGTGTCCTTGCCCACCATGCGCAGAAAGCGCGGCGCCGAAAGACCGCCCATCTGGTTGCCGTGCTTGGCCAGGTAACGCCACAAGCCCACGATATCGTCCACCGGCCATTGGGCGATGAAGGCGCCAAAGCTGCCGTGTTCGTGCTCGATGTCGAGGATCATCTGGGCGTTGCGTGGCACGCTTTTGAGCTTGCCCAAATGGCGGATGATGCGGGCATCCTGCATCAGACGCTCCAGATGGTCGGCGCCCATGAGCACGACCTTTTCCGGGTTGAAGCCAAAGAAGACCTGTTCGAACGCAGGCCATTTGGCGTCCACGAGGCTGTGCTTCAAGCCTGCGCGGAAGACCCGCAGTGCCATGGTCGACAGGTAGCGATCAGCGCTGATGGCCTGTAGCTGTTTGGCGCTTTTGGGCTCAGGAAGATTGGCCTCAAGGGCGGCTGCCGAACCAAAACGGTTAAGACAGTACTCATTGAGCCATTTGTAATCGTGCATGCCTTCTCCAGATTGAATCGATAACTGCGCAACAGGCCATACAAAACCTGTGGAAGCCAGACATAGGTTTTTTCACGGCGGCCAGCCCATCAGTCCACACTCGCCAACTTGCGGTTGTACTGATACCGCCAACGCACATACAGCAAGGCACTGACGAACACCGCCAGGCTGGCGATCATTTCCAGGACGCCGAACAGCATGCGGTTCGGGTCGTAGGCGGCCAGGGCGCCTTTGATGAAGTACAGGTTGATCGCAAAGCAGGTCCAGGAATGCCCCCGGGCGCTGCCGATCAGCATGCCGGGTGCGAGCACCAGCAAAGGCACCAGTTCAATGCCCAGGATCACCCAGGGCCGGGCGCCGTGCAGGTCGGCGAAGATCAGGTAATACACCACGAGCAGCGCCACCAGCGCGAAAAAGCAGATCAGGCTCACGATCCGGCTCAAGCGGACTCGAGGCTCCAGCCATTCCAGCGCGGGCAGGGCTTTTGGCGGTTTAGCCACGTGACGGCTCCAGCAACAGCGCGGTTTTCGCCAGACGCTGGCCGAGGGCACGGCACAAGGTGGTTTCGTGTGGGTCCAGCGGGCGCTTGCCATCGGCACCGGCGTGGTGACTGGCGCCGTAAGGCGTGCCGCCACCGGCCGTTTCCAGCAGTGCCGCTTCACTGTAAGGCAGGCCGGTGACCAGCATGCCGTGGTGCAGCAAGGGCAACAGCATCGACATCAGCGTGGTTTCCTGGCCGCCGTGCAGGCTGGCAGTGGAGGTGAACACGCTGGCGGGTTTGCCCACCAGGGCGCCGGTCAGCCACAGGTTGCTGGTGCCATCGAGGAAGTACTTGAGGGGCGCGGCCATGTTGCCGAAGCGGGTCGGGCTGCCCAGTGCCAGGCCGGAGCAGTTCTTCAGGTCATCGAGGCTGGCATACAGCGCGCCGGATTCCGGAATGCTCGGGGCCACGGCTTCGCACTCGGTGGAAATCGCCGGCACGGTGCGCAGGCGTGCTTCCATCCCGCCCAGTTCGATGCCGCGTGCAATCTGCCGTGCCATTTCGCTGGTGGAGCCATTGCGGCTGTAGAACAACACCAGGATGTACGGCGTACTCACGGCAGGATCTCCAGAACGTTTTCCGGTGGGCGACCGATCACGGCCTTGTTCCCGACTACCAGGATCGGCCGTTCGATGAGTTTCGGATGCGCGGCCATGGCGGCGATCAGTTGTTCGTCGCCCAGGCTTGGGTCAGCCAGGTTCAGCGCCTTGTATTCGTCTTCGCCAGTGCGCAGCAATTGACGCGCCTCAAGCCCCAGTTTGCCCAGCAGACTGCGCAGTTGCGCGGCGTCCAGCGGGGTTTCCAGGTAGCGGACGATGGTCGGCGTCAGGCCGCGGGCTTCCAGCAGTTCCAGCGCACCGCGTGATTTGGAGCAACGCGGGTTGTGATAAAGCGTCAGATCAGTCATTTGCAGGTCGCATCTTGCGTGAAGTGGCGGCTATTCTACCTGCCTCACCACCGATCAAGAACCTCGCCGGTTTGCAGCGCGGTAATCGGTCGCAGTTTTGGCGAATCTTATTAAGGAAGGGACATGGCAAGGCGATTGGCAGCGGTAGTGGCGCTCATCGGCAGTTTGTTGCTCAGCGGATGCGGCGCGGATCTGGGTACGGACCAGAACGGCCAGAAAATCGCCAGCGAGCGCGTCGACAAGCATTGGCTGGTGATCAATTACTGGGCGGAATGGTGTGGCCCATGCCGCACGGAAATCCCGGAGCTCAATAAACTGGCCGATCAGCTCAAGGATCAGGGCGTCAGCGTGTTCGGGGTCAACTTCGATAACCTGCAGGGCGATGACCTGAAAAACGCCAGCAAGGCGCTGGGCATCCAGTTCACGGTATTGGCCCAGGACCCGGCTGACCGCTATGACCTGCCCACCAGTGAGGCACTGCCGGTGACCTACATCATCGACGACAAGGGCAAGATGCGTGACCAGTTGCTGGGCGAGCAGACGGCTGCGGGTGTCGCAGCGCGGTTGGCAGAGTTGAAGGGTAAAGGTTGATTCAGTGATAACCCTGTGGGAGCGAATTCATTCGCGAGAGGCGGGCACATTCAGCATCTCGGCTGGCTGACACACCGCTTAGCGAATGAATTCGCTCCCACATAAATCGTTTTCTGCGGGGATCAACTCTCTTCCAGCCACAACCGCAGGGGCTTACCTTCGGTCGGCCACAGGCGCAGTTGCTCGATGGGGGAGATGTCCCAGCGTTGCACTTTGCCCACGGCTTCGAGGAACCGGTGTTCCTGCTCCATCAAGGCTGGCGCACACATTTTGCGAGTGCTGCCGACCTCGCCAAAGTGGATGGCATTGCCTTCCAGCGCGTAGGGTGCAAACCAGTGGTTGCAGCCTGCGGTGCCGTAGGCGCGGCCATCCCGGCCCAGGGTCATACTCAGGTAACTGCTGTCGATCAGTGGACGTTCGCCGATCCATTCCAGCACGTAACCGTGGTCCTGCCGGATCTGCACCGGATCAGCCGCGCAACCGGTGAGCAGCGCGCAAAGCGACAACCCCAGACCGACTGCGCATCTCATGCGGCCTTCTCCTGGCACTTCTTGCAGACGTGTTTTTCACCGACTGTCTTCCAGCCCAGCTCGGCAATGCGCGCCACGGCGGCAGGCTTCTGCGCCTTGGTGCCGTCCTTGACGTCGACCATGAACTCGAAATCCAGCTCGGCGGCGCAACTGTCGCAGTTGACCTTCCAGTTATGGATCATCAGTTCATGGAACACCGGGCCCTTGGCCACTGCCACCCATTGACCGGGCGGGTTGATCAGGTGCCGAACCTTTTCCACCTGCAGGCGCATGTGCAACGTCTTGCTGCCTTTGATGGTGACCAGCAACTGATCGTCGTTGTGAATCGAGCCGCCGTTGCCGGTGACCTGATAACGCCCCGGCGCCAGGGTGCGGCATTCGGTGAGTGTGTGTTGCGGGTTGAGCATGCTGTAGCGGAAATCGTGTTCGACCATGGGTCCTCCAAATTGCGCGCATCCTATCACGCAGCGGCGTGCGTGCCAGTCAAGCCTCGACCAGATTCTGCGGTGCTTGCGCGGCCCAGGCGACGATGTTGTCCAGGGTGGTCCGGGCGATGGCGCTCAGGGCCTCGCGCGTCAGGAATGCCTGATGCGCGGTAATGATCACGTTGGGGAAGGTCAGCAGGCGGGCCAGCACGTCATCCTGCAGCGGCAGGTCGGAGCGGTCCTCGAAAAACAGCTGGGCCTCTTCTTCGTAAACGTCCAGCCCCAGGTAGCCCAACTGGCCGCTCTTGAGGGCCTCGATCAGCGCTGGTGTGTCCACCAGTGCGCCGCGCCCGGTGTTGATCAGCATGGCGCCGGGTTGCATGTGGGCCAGTGAATCGTTGTTGATCAGGTGCTTCGTCTGCTCGGTCAGCGGGCAGTGCAGGCTGATGATCTGCGCCTGGGCCAGCAGCTCCGGCAGGCTCAGGTAGCGTGCGCCCAGGGCTTGCACCGCTGGGTTCGGATACGGGTCGTAAGCCAGTAGCTTGCAGCCGAAACCGGCCATGATTTTCGCGAAGGTGGCGCCGATCTGCCCGGTGCCCACCACGCCGACCGTCTTGCCCACCAGGTCGAAACCGGTCAGGCCGTGCAGGCTGAAATCGCCGTCGCGGGTGCGGTTGTAGGCCCGGTGCAGATGGCGGTTGAGTGCCAGAATCAAGGCCACCGCGTGCTCGGCCACGGCATGGGGAGAATAGGCCGGCACCCGCACCACACTGATCCCCAGGCGCTGTGCGGTCGGCAGATCCACATGGTTGTAGCCCGCCGAGCGCAGGGCAATCAGCCGGGTGCCGCCAGCGGCCAGTTGCTCCAGTACCGGGGCGCTCAGGTCGTCATTGATGAAGGCGCAAACCACCGGATACCCCTTGGCCAGCGCAACGGTGTCCAGGTTCAGGCGGGCAGGCTGAAAATGCAGCTCCACCTCGGCGTTCGGGTTGGCGGCGAGGAAGCTTTCGCGGTCGTAGGTCTGGCTGCTGAAAATCAGGGTGCGCATGGTATTCCAGTAAATAAATTGGGTGGAAGGTTGGCGCTGCATCTACTGTAGGAGCTAATTCATTCGCGAGGCGGCGTGCCTGACACACCGCATCAAGCCTGCTCGCCAACACGTTGGCTCCTACAGTTCATCTGAGTGGGATTCAAGCGCTGACCCGCGCCTCGATCCCCAGGCGGGCGATGGCTCGGTCCAGGTCATCCAGTGCCGCCTCGGTTTCAGGTGCATCTTGCTTGAGCAGGGTTTCACTGCGTTGACAGGCCGCCCGCAATTGCGGGACACCGCAGTAGCGCGTAGCGCCGTGCAGGCGGTGGACGCGTTCGATCAGGGCCACATGGTCCTTGGCTTCCCGGGCCACGCGGATGGCTTCGCGGTCGGTGTCCAGCGAGGCCAGCAGCATTGCCAGCATGTCGGCCGCCAGATCAGCCTTGCCCGCCGCCAGTCGCAAGCCCTCTTCGTGATCCAGCACGTGCAGGTCGGCGGTACGGTGCACACTTTCGGTTTTGCGTTCGGGCGCCTGATTGCGCAGGGCCAGGCCGGTCCACTTGAGCACCACCTGTGCCAGCTGCCGTTCACTGATGGGTTTGGTCAGGTAGTCATCCATGCCACTTTGCAGCAGGGCCCGTTTTTCATTGGCCATGGCGTGGGCGGTGAGCGCGACGATGGGCAGGGACGAGCTCTGGCGTTCGTTTTCCCAGGCGCGAATCGCTTCGGTGGCCTGGCGCCCGTCCATGCCGGGCATTTGTACATCCATCAGCACCAGGTCGAAGGCTTCTTTCTGTACGGCCTGCACGGCGGCATAACCGCTGTCCACGGCCAGGACCTTGGCGCCCATGTCTTCGAGCAGGGTTTGCACCAGCAGCAGGTTGGCCGGGTTGTCGTCCACGCACAGCAGGCGTGGGGCGCGGCTGGACAGCGGTTCGGCAGTTTCGCTGCGTTGCTGTTTGGGGTTGATCAGTTCCGACAGCGCGCGCCTAAGCTTGCGGGTACAGGCCGGTTTGGCCTGCAACTGGCTGTAGACATCCGGGACCGATAGCTGGAACTGCGACTGTTCCGTGGTCGGGCACAGCACCAGCGCCTTGCAGTTGAGATTTTCCAGATCCCAGATGTGCTGGCGCAGTCGCTCGGGGGGCATCTCCAGGGCGGTGATGCCCAGCACGGCGAGATCGATGGCCTGGGGCGTCTGGTGTGCGGCGGTGACGCCGTTGAGCAGGTTTTCCAGGTTGCTGAAGACGATGGTTTCCAGCCCGCAGTCTTCCAGTTGGTGCTCAAGGGCCTGACGCGCCAGTTCGTGGTTTTCCAGCACGGCGACGCGACGTCCCACCAAGGGGATCGCGGGCAGGTCTTCCAGGTCGTCGCCGGTCTTGGGCAGGTTCAGGCTGATCCAGAATTCCGAGCCTTCGCCCGGGGTGCTGTCGACCCCGATTTCGCCGCCCATCTGTTCGATCAGGCGCTTGGAGATCACCAGCCCCAGGCCTGTGCCGCCGGGTTGCCGGGACAGCGAGTTATCGGCCTGGCTGAACGCCTGGAACAGCGCCCGGACATCCTGGCTCGACAGGCCGATGCCGGTGTCCTGCACGCTGATGCGCAATTGCACGCTGTCTTCCTGCTCGTCTTCGAGCATGGCCCGGGCAACGATAGTGCCATCGCGGGTGAACTTGATCGCGTTGCTGACCAGGTTGGTCAGGATCTGCTTGAGGCGCAGCGGGTCGCCCAGCAACGACAGCGGCGTGTCGCGATACACCAGGCTCACCAGCTCCAGGTGTTTGGCATGGGCGGCGGGGGCGAGGATGGTCAGGGTGTCTTGCAGCAGGTCGCGCAGGTTGAACGGCACGCTGTCGAGCACCAGCTTGCCGGCTTCGATTTTCGAGAAGTCGAGAATTTCGTTGATGATGCTCAGCAGGCTGTCCGCCGACTTTTCGATGGTGCCCAGGTAATCCAGCTGGCGTGGGGTCAGTTCGCTTTTTTGCAGCAAATGAGTGAACCCGAGAATGCCATTGAGGGGCGTGCGGATTTCGTGGCTCATGTTGGCGAGGAATTCGGATTTGATCCGGCTGGCTTCCAGGGCCTCCTTGCGTGCCATGTCCAACTCGATGTTCTGGATCTCGATGGTCTCCAGGTTCTGGCGCACGTCTTCGGTGGCCTGGTCGATGCTGTGTTGCAGTTCTTCCTGGGCGTTCTGCAGGGTGGCCGCCATGCGGTTGATGCCAGAGGCCAGTTCATCCAGTTCCAGGCTGCCCAGGGGTGGCAGCCGGGTTTCCAGGTTGCCGTCTTTCAGTTGTGCCACGGCCAGTTTGATCCGGCTGATCGGCACGTTGATGGTGCGGCTCATGCGCACCGCCAGCAATGCGGTCAGGGCCAGACCAGCGGCAATCAGCAGCAGACTGGCGAACAGGCTGCGGTAGCCTCTTAATAAGGTGCCGTTGTGCGACAGTTCCAGTTCGACCCAGCCCAGCAGACGGTCGTTTTCTTCGGGGACGATATCGCCGGTCAGGTGGCGCATGCGACCGAACACCGGTAGCAGATAGCGCGTGGCGTCGTTACCGGTGCGTTGTAAAAGATGGGTGCTGTTACCGATGGGCGCCTGGTTGATCATGCTCGGCCCCGCATGGGCCAGCATGTCGCGGTCAGCGCCGAGGAAAGACACTGCGCGTACATCGGCCTGTTCCAGGGCCTGACCGGCAATGCGTTCAAGCATCACTTTGTCGCCGCGATCCAGGGCAGGGGCGGCCAGTGGCGCCAGCTCTTCGGCGATCATTTCACCACGCTGCAAGAGCTGGGCCTGCAGGTCGGATAGCTGCATCCAGGTAAAGTAGCCGCCCAGCACCGCCGCCATCAGCACGGCGGGGAGAATGGTCAGCAGCAATACGCGGCCTTTGATACCCAGCTTGTTCAGCACGCTTTCTCTCCAACGGGTTTCTGTTACGCCGCATCCTGCGGGCGTGTGATGCGCAGTGTAGCCATTTGCTTGGGCGCAATCCCGGCAAATCTTGTTGGAGCGAGGCTTGCCCGCGAAGAACGACGACGCGCACTGGCTGAAACACCGCGGAGCCTGCTTCGCGGGCAAGCCTCGCTCCAACAGATCCCTCTGCTTATGCCTTTTAGCCATAAGCAACACACTTTGCGTGATATGGGCTTTGGGCGTTTGCCGTTATGATAGGCGCCCCCGCAGTCTGGATTGCGAATACGCCATGACCCTGCAGTATCAAACCATCGCCGATTGCGTCGGCAACACCCCGCTGGTACGTCTGCAACGTCTGGCGGGTGAAACAAGCAACACGCTTCTCTTGAAGCTGGAAGGCAACAACCCGGCCGGCTCCGTGAAGGACCGTCCTGCGCTATCGATGATCACCCGTGCCGAGTTGCGTGGGCAGATCCACCAGGGCGACACCTTGATTGAAGCCACCTCCGGCAACACCGGGATCGCCCTGGCCATGGCCGCTGCGATCAAGGGTTACCGGATGATCCTGATCATGCCGGACAACTCCAGTGCCGAGCGCAAGGCCGCCATGACCGCCTATGGCGCGGAGTTGATTCTGGTCAGCAAGGAAGAGGGCATGGAAGGTGCCCGCGATCTGGCTGAACGCATGCAGGCAGAAGGCCGCGGCAAGGTACTCGATCAGTTCGCCAACGGTGATAACCCTGAGGCGCATTACGTCAGCACCGGCCCGGAAATCTGGCGACAGACGGGCGGCACCATTACGCATTTCATCAGCTCCATGGGAACCACCGGCACCATCATGGGTGTTTCGCGTTATCTCAAGGAGCAGAATCCCCAGGTGCAGATCGTGGGTCTGCAACCGATGGAAGGTGCAGCTATCCCCGGCATTCGTCGCTGGCCGACGGAATACCTGCCGAAGATTTATCAGGCCGACCGCGTTGACCGCATTGTCGATATGGCGCAACAGGAAGCCGAAGACGTGATGCGCCGACTGGCCCGCGAAGAAGGCATCTTCTGTGGCGTTTCGTCCGGTGGTGCCGTGGCGGGCATGTTGCGCCTGTCCCGTGAAGTCGAGAACGCGGTCATGGTCGCTATCATTTGTGACCGTGGCGACCGTTACTTGTCGACCGGCGTCTACGACGCGCCCAACTGATGGCCAAGCAAGAGCGAGGCCTGAGGTTTCAACCCACCGGCGGAACCAAGGCACCGCAGGTGCCGACGGGCAAGAAACAACGCCTGACCATCGAGCGCCTGGCCAACGACGGACGCGGCATTGCCTTCCTCGACGGACGGACCTGGTTCGTGGCGGGCAGCCTGGCGGGTGAAGAAGTCGAAGCCCGTGTGCTCAACGCCCACGGCAAGGTGGTCGAAGCCCGTACCGAAAAAGTCTTCCGGCCCAGCCCCATGCGCCGCCCGGCACCTTGTGTGCACTTCGGGCGTTGTGGCGGCTGCAGCGTGCAGCATCTGCCCCATAGCGAACAACTCGCCCTGAAACAGCGCATGCTCGCCGAGCAATTGCAGCGTGTCGCCGGTGTCGAGCCTGACGAGTGGGCAGCGCCGTTGACCGGTCCTGAATTCGCCTACCGTCGCCGCGCCCGCGTCGCGGTGCGCTGGGACGCCAAGGCCAAGCGCCTGGATGTAGGTTTTCGCGCCGCATCCAGCCAGGACATCGTTGCCATCGAACAATGCCCGGTGCTGGTACAGGCCTTGCAACCGATCATGACGCAGTTGCCGCAGATGCTGCGTGAGTTCAGCAAACCGCAGGTACTGGGGCATGTTGAGTTGTTCAGCGGCTCTGCCAACGGGATCGCCGCCAACGCAGTGTTACTGCGCCACACAGCTCCCTTGGTCGAAGCCGATCTGGCGCGGTTGCAGGCGTTTTGTCACACCCATGACGCGCAACTCTGGTTGCATGGCGAAGGTGAACCACAGCCGGTGGACGCATCCCTGGCGCTGGGTTATCGCCTGGAGCCCTGGGATTTGCAGCTGGCTTACCGGCCAGGGGATTTCATTCAGGTCAACGCGGCCGTCAATACCGCGATGATCGCCCAGGCCCTCGACTGGCTGGCACCGAGGGCTGAAGAACGAGTACTGGATCTGTTTTGCGGCCTGGGCAACTTTGCCTTGCCGCTGGCTAAAATGACACGCGAAGTGGTGGCGGTAGAGGGGGTTGCGACCATGGTAGAACGTGCGGCGGGCAATGCGATGAGTAATGATCTGCACAACGTCACGTTCCATCAGGCCGATTTGTCGCAGCCGTTGGCAAAAGCGAGCTGGGCCGCAGAGGGCTTTTCTGCGGTACTCTTGGACCCACCACGCGACGGTGCTTTTGAGGTTGTGCGCACGCTCAGAAAACTGGGCGCCGAACGGTTGCTGTATGTGTCATGCAACCCCGCAACTTTGGCCCGGGACACTGTCGAACTGATCAATCAGGGCTACCGTTTAAAACGTGCCGGAATTCTCGATATGTTCCCGCAAACAGCGCATGTCGAGGCGATGGCTTTATTTGAAGCGAGTAAGTGAGCAGTCTGGCTCAAGGATATGAGTCAGCGGTTCACAGGGAATCTCGTTTAATCCGACTGGCCCGCGAACGCCAGACCTTGCTTGCCCTGCAAGGAGCGTTCGCTCAAGAAGGCCAGCGACTGAAGGCGCATTTTATCGCGCCGTAGGGAAGGTAAGCGACATGGTACAGGTGAGAGCGCACCAGCCGATAAACACAGACGGCAGTATCAACCTCGACGCATGGCTTGATCATGTGGTCAGCGTCGACCTCGTATTGGACCGACAGGCACTTAAAGAAGCCTGCGAATTTGCCCGGCATGCCGAGCAACAGGACAACGCCTCAAACAATCTCTGGGCAGAAGGCACCTCCAGTTTCCAGACCGGTCTGGAAATCGCCGAGATCCTGGCTGACCTCAAGCTCGATCAGGACTCGCTGGTCGCTGCGGTCATCTACCGCTGCGTACGTGAAGGCAAGATTTCCCTGGCCGATGTCAGCCAGCGTTTTGGCCCGACCGTGTCCAAGCTGATCGACGGCGTGCTGCGCATGGCGGCAATCAGTGCCAGCCTCAGCCCGCGCCAGTCGCTGGTGCTGGGCAGCCAGGCGCAGGTGGAAAACCTGCGCAAGATGCTGGTGGCCATGGTCGACGACGTTCGCGTCGCGCTGATCAAGCTGGCCGAGCGCACGTGCGCGATCCGCGCCGTGAAAAACTCCGATGACGAAAAGCGCAACCGTGTTGCCCGCGAGGTGTTTGACATCTATGCGCCGCTGGCTCATCGCCTGGGTATCGGTCATATCAAATGGGAGCTGGAGGACCTGTCTTTCCGCTACCTGGAGCCCGAGCAATACAAGCAGATTGCCAAGCTGTTGCACGAGCGACGTCTGGACCGCGAGCGCTTCATCAGTGATGTGATGAACCAGCTGGAAAACGAACTGCTGGCCACCGGCGTGAAAGCCGACATCAGTGGTCGGGCCAAACACATCTATTCCATCTGGCGCAAAATGCAGCGCAAGGGTCTGGAGTTCAGCCAGATCTACGACGTGCGTGCGGTTCGCGTGCTGGTCCCGGAAATGCGCGATTGCTACACCGCGCTGGGGATCGTACATACCCTGTGGCGGCACATTCCCAAGGAGTTCGACGACTACATCGCCAACCCCAAGGAAAACGGCTATCGCTCGCTGCATACCGCGGTGATCGGCCCGGAAGGCAAGGTGCTGGAAGTGCAGATCCGCACCCACGCCATGCACGAAGAAGCCGAGCTGGGGGTGTGTGCCCACTGGCGCTATAAAGGCACCGACGTCAAATCCGGTTCCAACCATTACGAAGAGAAAATCTCCTGGCTGCGTCAGGTGCTGGAATGGCACGAAGAGCTGGGTGATATCGGCGGTCTGGCAGAGCAACTGCGGGTCGATATCGAGCCGGACCGGGTGTATGTCTTCACCCCCGACGGCCACGCCATCGACCTGCCCAAGGGCGCCACGCCACTGGACTTCGCCTATCGCGTGCACACCGAAATCGGTCACAACTGCCGTGGCGCGAAGATCAACGGTCGCATCGTGCCGCTCAACTACAGCCTGCAGACCGGTGAGCAGGTCGAGATCATTACCAGCAAGCACGGTACGCCGAGCCGCGACTGGCTGAACTCGAACCTGGGCTACATCACCACGTCCCGGGCGCGGGCCAAGATTGTTCACTGGTTCAAGCTGCAGGCCCGTGACCAGAACGTCGCGGCCGGTAAAACCCTGATCGAACGCGAGCTGGCGCGCCTGGCACTGCCTGCGGTGGATTTCGACAAGCTGGCAGAAAAAGCCAACTTCAAGATCGCCGAAGACATGTACGCCGCACTGGGTGCTGGCGACCTGCGTCTGGCGCAACTGGTCAACCTGGCGCAGCAACTGGTCGAGCCGGAGCGTGGCAACGAACAACTGGAGCTGATCCCGCGCAAGGCCAGCGGTTACAAGCCGGGCAAGCGTGGCGATATCCAGATCCAGGGCGTCGGCAACCTGCTGACCCAGATGGCCGGTTGCTGCCAGCCGCTGCCAGGGGATGCGATTGTCGGATACATCACCCAGGGCCGTGGGGTCAGCATCCACCGTCAGGATTGTGCGTCGGTGCTGCAACTGGGCAGCCGCGAACCCGAGCGGATCATCCAGGTCAGTTGGGGTCCGGTGCCGGTGCTCACCTACCCGGTGGACATCATCATCCGCGCCTACGACCGCTCCGGTCTGCTGCGTGACGTCTCCCAGGTCCTGCTCAACGAGCGGATCAACGTACTGGCGGTCAACACCCGCTCGAACAAGGAAGACAACACTGCGCTGATGTCGCTGACCATCGAGATCCCGGGCCTGGACGCGCTGGGGCGGCTGCTGGGGCGGATTTCCCAGTTGCCGAACATTATCGAGACGCGGCGTAACCGTACGCCTTGATGCTGGCCGGGCCGACGCCTTCGCGAGCAAGCTCGCTCCCACAGGGTTAAATCAATCCCCTGTGGGAGCGGCCGGGGTGGCGATCCACCTTGCTCGCGAATAGCCGGCTCAGGCACCAAAGACTCTGGAAGCTAACCGATGTACAACCTTGAAGACCTGCTTAACCTCATGGCCCGGCTGCGTGATCCGCAATACGGTTGCCCGTGGGACGTGAAGCAGACCTACGCCAGTATCGTGCCCCACACCCTTGAAGAAGCTTACGAAGTGGCCGACGCTATCGAGCGTGGCGATTTCGATCATTTGAAGGGCGAGCTGGGCGACCTGTTGTTTCAGGTGGTGTATTACAGCCAGCTGGCCCGGGAAGAGGGGCGTTTTGAGTTCGATGCCGTGGTCGACGGCATCACCCGTAAACTGATTCGTCGTCACCCCCATGTGTTCCCCACCGGCGATCTGTACGCGCCGCTGGAAACCCCGCGTCTGGACGAAGCCCAGGTCAAGCAGCGCTGGGAAGAGATCAAGGCTGAGGAACGCGCTGAAAAATCCCACGAGCCGGAACAGTTGTCGCTGCTGGACGATGTGCCTGGCGCGTTGCCGGCCTTGTCTCGTGCGGCGAAATTGCAGGGGCGGGCGGCGCGGGTAGGTTTCGACTGGCCTGATGCATTGCCGGTGATCGACAAGGTCCGTGAAGAGCTGGACGAAGTGCTGGAGGCCATGGCCGAAAACGATTCTGCAGCCATCGCCGATGAAGTGGGCGACCTGCTGTTTTCGGTGGTAAACCTGGCCCGCAAACTGAAAGTTGATCCGGAAACGGCCCTGCGTTCAGCCAACGGCAAGTTCGACAGACGATTCCGATTTGTCGAACAGGCATTGCGTCAGACCCACCGTCCCATTGAAGATTGCACCCTCGAAGAAATGGACGCCCTCTGGGGTGAAGCCAAACGTCAGGAAAAGAACACGCCCAGCTGCGGCTGAGCCCGTGTCATAAGCGAGAGAGCACAATGAGCATTTCCCTTCGCGACCAGTTGCTCAAGGCAGGTCTGGTCAACCAAAAGCAGGCCAAACAGGTCAGCAAGGACAAGCAGAAAGAGCAACGCCTGGCGCACAAGGGGCAGGTCGAGATCGACGACTCGCAAAAGCGCGCCGCCCAGGAAGCCATGGCCGAGAAAGCCAGACGCGACCAGGAACTCAATCGCCAGCAACAGGAAAAGGTTGAGCAGAAGGCCCGCACCGCGCAGATCAAGCAATTGATCGAAGTCTCGCGCCTGCCCAAGCTCACTACCGAGGACTACTACAACTTCGTCGACGACAAGAAGGTCAAGCGGCTGTCGGTCAATGCCCTGATGCGTAACAAGCTCAGCAGTGGCTCGTTGGCGATCGTGCATCATGGTGGCGGGTATGAAGTGATCCCCCGTGAAGCCGCACTGAAGATCCAGGAGCGCGACCCACGCCGTATCGTACTGCTCAACACCCCGACCGAAGCGCCGGATGCGGATGATCCGTACGCGGCCTATCAGGTGCCTGATGACTTGATGTGGTAAAGCAGGTCATCCGATATACAAAACCCGCACTTGGCGGGTTTTGTTTTTGTTGCGATTCCGAAATTGCGTATCACCGACGCGGGCGTTTGTTTTCCAGTTCTTCCAGTTCAAGCTTGTAGCGCTGAGCATCCGTCTCGTTATGGAACATTCCCACCAGCAGGTCCTGTTGATGCACATCCCAAATCTGTACGCCGTCGGCGACGGATTCGTGGCTCATGTGGGAAGCGTCGCGTTCAGTAACTTTTACGGTCATCTTTGTAAGCTCCTGACTCTGGATGCTGCGGCGATGTGTCGCAGGACTCTTTTATATGTTTTGTTAGCCGGCTAAGTAAATGCCTGTTTTTGGCAATGGTTTTTTGCAGAACCGGTGAAAATGCCTAAGGCCTTTATTTTTATGGGCAAAAGCGTAGTGGCAAGACAACATGAAAAATTGTTCATGTTCGGGTATAGGTGTGTTGCCGATTTATTCACATCCTGAAAAGCATGATGTCGGCCGGAAAATAATCGACGGCATGCGTTCAGAAACGGTTAAGGGTTTCAGACGTATGATCCGGCGTTTTGCATGGATTTCCTTTCTCTCCTTGGTAGTCAAAGCGTATGTCACGACCCGCTTGCTCTTTGTTTTTGCTGGCTTGCCTGCTGTTCTTCTTCATGCTCGGGAATCATCAGCTACAGGGTTCGACCGAAGCCCGCGTGGCCGGTATCGCCATGTCGATGCACCTGGACAATGACTGGGTCACCCCCAGGTTGTTTGGCGAACCCTTTCTGGAAAAGCCACCCCTGAGCCTCTGGATCGATGCCACGGCCATTCGCCTGGTGGGCGCCACGCCGTTTGCCGTGCGGCTTGCTGCGGCGTTTTCGGGTCTGTTCACGGTGATGCTGCTGTTCTTCTCGCTGCGCAAGCTGGGACGGCCGACCACCATTGCCTGGGTCGCTGCGGCGATGATGGCGACCATGGCCAGCTACTGGAGCAATGTGCGGCTGGTGGGTGAGGATTCACTGCTGACTTTGGGCGTGACCGCGTCCTTGCTGGGGTTTTTCCTGGCCAATCGTCGAAACGCCGAACAGCAGTCTGCTGCGGGTGGTTGGCTGCTGTTTACCCTGGGTATCGTGATCGCCACCTTGAGCAAAGGTGTGTTGGGTCTGGCGATGCCAGGCATCGTGATCTTCGTTTACCTGCTCAGTGAAAGCCTGATCGACAAGCGACTCACCGTCGGCAACTGGCTGCGTCCGGGGCTGTTGACCCTGGTGGGGCTGATTCCATTGGTGATCTGGCTGGCGGTGCTGTACCAGCGCGGCGGCCTGTCGGCAGTGGGCGAGGTGTTGTGGGCCAACAGCGTTGGGCGCTTCAGTGGTTCGTTCACCGAGGCGGGCCACTATGAGCCGTTCTATTACTACCTGGTGAAGCTGCCACAGGCGTTCCTGCCGTGGAACATCCTGGTGTACCTGGGCCTGTGGCATTTCCGCAAAAGCCTGACGAGCAACCGCTACCGGCTGTTTTTCAGCATCTGGCTGGTGGCCCAGTTCACCCTGCTGACCGTGGCCTCCAGCAAGCGCACCGTGTACCTGATGTCGCTGACCCCAGCGGCGGCGGTATTGGCGGCTGAATACGGCGCTGCGTTGTTTGAACTGGCCCGTGAGCGTGCGCGGACTTCCGTCTTTGCCCGCACATTCTATGGGTATCGGTGGGGTATCACGGTGGGGTTGTTGAGCCTTGCGGTGGTGACGTATCTGGGGGCGGCGGCCTGGCTGATGCCCAATCAGGATCGCACGTTATCGTTCGTGCCGATCGTCAGGCAGATCCAGACCTTGCAGGCCGGTGGACAGCAAGTGGTGCTGTTCCAGCCAAACGAGCGGATTGCGGGAGCAACCGTGTTTTACACCCAGAGCGAGCTGAAGATCCTGCAGACGGATGAGGCGTTGACGAGTTTCATGGAGGCCAACCCAGGCAGCGTGGCGCTGTTCTCAAGCCCGACGCCACCTGCGGCACCGCTGAAGGTCTTGAAAGTCATGGAAGTGGGGCGTGCGCCTTATTACTTCGTGACGCAGTAGGGCGGGGATTTGTAGGAGCGGGCTTGCCCACTCCTATAAAGATATGGGATTCCCTGATACACCGAGCTGCTGCGACTATTCGCGAGCAGGCTCGGCTTCCACAGGTTCGATCAGCTACCTTTGACCGACTTACCGTCAACGGTGCCGTCCTGCAGCATGATGTTGTATTCCTTGCCGTCGGTTTCGACCTGTTGCAGACGAACCAGTAGGTAGTCCCAGTCCTTGGCGAACCACAGCACGGTCACGCGCTTGTTCTGTGTCGGGTCACGGACGCGTTCGACCTTGATGGCGTCAACCTTGCCCGCCTTGGTGTCGACCTTTTCCGAACCCAGCACGCGGAAGTCATAGGTATCGACTTCGTCGCCATCAACGACCTGATAGCTCATGCTTTTCTTGCCCGCAGCGACGTCGCGTTGCAGGGCCAGTTGGTAGGTGGACTTGTCCAGCACGCCGGCATTGAGTGGCAGCTTGACCGCGTCGTTGCGGTCGGTGCCGGTCACGAAACCGCTGGACCAGTCGAACACCAGGTCGGCTTTACGGGTCTTGCCCAGGCCGCCACGTTCGAAGTTGTAGGTCTGAGGCACCAGGGTATTTTTATCGACTTTCAGGGTGCTGACTTCGGACAGGCTGGCGATCATCATCGACGCCTTGAAGCTCAGCGTCCAGACGCCGCTGTCGTTAGGGGTGAGGCTGCGCTCGGCCGTGCCGCTCATGGGCAGCTGTTTCCAGTCGGCGGTGTAGCTGGCGGAGAACGGCTTGAGGTCTGCAGCATTGACGAAAGGCACTGCGAGCAGGGCGAAAGCGAAGAGCAAAGCGCGACGCATAATATCTCCTAGTTTCGAATCAAGTGGCCACTGGCCCCGAGTAACTGGCCGTCCAGCAAGGCACCTTCATCGCCCAGGCGCAAACGGCCTTCGGCGAACCAGCGGATTGCCAGCGGATAAATCTGGTGTTCCTGAACGTGGACCCGTTGCGCCAGGGTTGCCGGCGAGTCGTGCAACTCTACCGAAATCACTGACTGTACGACCAGTGGTCCCCCATCGAGTTCCTCCGTGACGAAGTGCACGCTGCAGCCGTGCTCGGTGTCGCCAGCATCCAACACCCGTTGATGGGTGTGCAAGCCTTTATAGAGGGGAAGCAGGGAAGGGTGGATGTTCAGCAGGCGGCCCTGATAGTGACGAACGAAGTTCGCACTGAGGATGCGCATGAAACCGGCGAGGACCACCAGTTTGGGATTGAAGGTGTCGATCAGCTCGATCATCGCTGCATCGAAGGCCTCGCGACCTTCGTAGGCGGTGTGATCCAGGACGCAGGCTTCGATGCCTGCATCCCGTGCACGTTGCAGGCCGAAGGCATCGGCGCGGTTGGAAATCACCGCGCGGATGCGAGCCGGATGCGGCTCGCCCTTGAAGCTGTCGATCATGGCTTGCAGATTGCCGCCGGTGCCGGAAAGCAGCACCACTACATCGCAGGTCTCAGGCATCAGTGCGCCTTGAGGTTTTTCAGCTCGACTTGTGCAGCGCCTGGAGCAGCGGTGGCAATCTGGCCGATGACCCAAGGTTGCTCGCCCGCTTCGCGCAGGACGTTCAGCGCAGCCTCGACGTGCTCCTGAGCCACGCAGATGACCATACCTACGCCGCAGTTCAGCACGCGGTGCATTTCGTTTTCGTTGACGTTGCCTTTTTCCTGCAGCCAGTCGAATACCGCTGGACGGGTCCAGCTGGCGACGTCGACCACGGCCTGTGCGCCTTCAGGCAGCACGCGCGGGATGTTGTCCAGCAGACCGCCGCCAGTGATGTGGGCCATGGCCTTGACGGCGCCGGTTTCCTTGATCAGCTTGAGCAGCGGCTTGACGTAGATGCGGGTTGGCGCCATCAGCAGGTCGGTCAGCGGTTTGCCGTCGAGCTGGATGGTTTCGATGTCGGCACCGGCCACTTCGATGATCTTGCGGATCAGCGAGTAACCGTTGGAGTGCGGGCCCGAAGACGGCAGGGCGAGCAGGGCATCGCCAGCAGCCACTCTGGAGCCGTCGATGATCTCGGCCTTTTCCACGACGCCGACGCAGAAGCCAGCCAGGTCGTAGTCTTCGCCTTCGTACATGCCAGGCATTTCAGCGGTTTCGCCGCCCACCAGCGAGCAACCCGCCAGTTCACAACCAGCGCCGATGCCGGTCACGACCTGGGCTGCGGTGTCGACGTTGAGCTTGCCAGTGGCGTAGTAGTCCAGGAAGAACAGTGGCTCGGCGCCACAGACCACCAGGTCGTTGACGCACATGGCAACCAGGTCGATGCCGATGCTGTCGTGTTTGTTCAGGTTCAGTGCCAGGCGCAGCTTGGTGCCGACGCCGTCGGTGCCGGAAACCAGCACAGGCTGCTTGTAGCCAGCCGGGATTTCGCAGAGGGCGCCGAAGCCACCCAGGCCGCCCATGACTTCCGGGCGCTTGGTGCGCTTGGCAACGCTCTTGATGCGTTCGACCAATGCTTCACCGGCGTCGATGTCTACACCGGCGTCTTTGTAGCTCAGGGAGGGTTGCTTGCTCATAATCCAGGCCTTTAGGGGGGATTCGGGGGATCGACGCCACGACAGGGCCACTCGAAACGCTGCACTTATATGCACAGGATTCCAGGGCCGCCATCGTCGACAGTCTGCGAAGGCGCGCGATTTTATCAGGCTTGGACCCCTGCGGCCATCCTTGCGCCGACCGGCTGGACTGTTCGGCGGAAAATAAACCTTTTGCTGGTCGGGCTGGCTGGTTCGGCAGTGGCTGTATAAGGTATTGCCTAGCTAATGTGAATGTTTGGTTGAACTTGGTGGTCCAAGGCACGCCAGCCATTTTCATGCGGTCCTTTTCATGCCGCTTTTTGCCCTTCGGGAATCGTCCATGCGTCTTTCAAAATTGTTGTTTGTGGGCTGTCTGTCACTGGTCAGCCTGCCCGGCTTCGCTGAAACCGTCAGCAATCTCTATCAGGTGCGCGAGCCTGTCACCGGCCAAAGCCCTGACGAACGCGACCGCGCCACCCAGGCGGCACTCGAGACACTGGTGTTGCGTCTGACCGGTGACCCAAAGGCACCTCAGAGCGCTGCGCTTGCAGATTTGCGCAAGAACCCGCAGCAGATCATCAGCCAGTTCGGCTATGACGCAGGCCCACCGGAATCCTTGCAGGTGGATTTCGACCCTTCAAGCACCGACCGCTCGTTGCGTCAGGCAGGGTTGTCGCTGTGGGGCAGCAATCGTCCGGTGATCCTCGGCTGGTGGCTCAACGACGCCACCGATGGCTCCAACCTGGTGGGCGATGGTCAGCCTTCCGCCGACCCGTTGCGCCACGCCGCGCAACACCGTGGCCTGCCGCTGCGTCTGCCGTTGGCTGACCTGAGCGAGCAAAGCGTGGGCACCGCCAAGAACCTTGAAGGTACCGACGCCGGCCCGTTGAAAGAAGCGTCCGAACGCTACGGTGCCGACGCACTGCTGGCCGTGCACGCCCGTGAAGATGCCGGTCAATGGCAGGGCAAGTGGCGCTTGTGGCTGGGCGACCAGAAAGAGCAGGGCACCGCCACGGGGGCGACCCCTGATGCGCTGGCCGATGCCGTTTTCCTGGCGATCAGTGAGCGGCTGGCCCCGCGTTTTGTGGCCAGGCCTGGGGTTTCCACCAGCATGGTCATCGACGTGCAGGGCATGACCCTGGAGCGTTACGCGCAACTGGGACGCTTGCTCGAGCAGTTCGGTGGGCGCCTGAAGTCGGTGGATGGCGATCACATCACTTACGAGGTGACCGGCAGCGCGGACCAGCTGCGTTCGCAACTGTCACTGGCAAGACTGCAGGAAGTACCGGCAGGTGAAGTGGCTGCTGCGCCAGCGCCTGTCAATCAAGCACCGATCGATGCCTCGGCACCGGTGACGGCGCCGGGCAGTGTCCCGACGCAACCACCTGTGGCACCGGCGGCCGATGCAAGCCTGCATTTCCGTTGGCAGTAAGCGATATGGCAGCGACAAGGAACGTTCTTATTTTGGGTGCGAGGGGCAGTAATGACTGACACACGTCGTTGGTTCTGGGCTGGCGGGATTGTCCTGCTGTGCGCGTTTGTATTTTTGCTGCATCCGATCCTCACGCCTTTTCTGGTGGCGTTGCTGCTGGCCTACATGGCGGACCCGCTGGTGGATCGGCTGGAAAAGGTCGGTTTTTCGCGAACCCTGGGGGTGGTGACGGTTTTTGTACTGTTCACGCTGATATTGATGGCGCTGCTGCTGGTGTTGGTGCCCATGCTGGCCAAGCAGTTGTTCCGCCTTTATGAGCTGGCCCCGCAGATTATCGACTGGATACAGCACACTGCGTTGCCGTGGACCCAGGCCAAGCTCGGCCTGGCCGACGGCTTCTGGAAGTTCGACAAGGTCAAGGCGGCCATCTCCGAGCACATGGGCCAGACCGGCGATATCGTCGGCGTGGTGCTGTCCAAGGCGACGGCTTCCAGCCTGGCGCTGATCGGCTTGCTGACCAATCTGGTGCTGATCCCGGTGGTGTGTTTCTACCTGCTGCGGGACTGGGACGTGATGATGGCCAAGATCCGCAGCCTGTTGCCGCGCCATCGTGAAGGCCAGATCGTCAAACTGGCCAACGAATGCCACGAAGTGCTGGGTGCCTTCATTCGCGGGCAACTGCTGGTGATGGTTGCCCTGGGCATCATCTACGCAGCAGGCTTGATGCTGGTGGGCCTGGAGCTGGGGCTGTTGATCGGTGTGATCGCCGGTCTGGCGGCCATCGTGCCTTATATGGGCTTCGTCATCGGTATCGGCTCGGCGATTGTGGCCGGGTTGTTCCAGTTTGGTGGCGATCTGTACCCGATGATCGGCATCGTGGCGGTGTTCATGATCGGTCAGGCGCTGGAAGGCATGGTCCTGACCCCGTTGCTGGTGGGCGACCGGATCGGCCTGCACCCGGTGGCGGTGATCTTCGCGATCCTGGCGGGCGGGGAGCTGTTCGGCTTCACCGGCATCCTGCTGGCCCTGCCCGTGGCTGCGGTGATCATGGTACTGGTGCGCCATGTCCATGACCTCTACAAGGACTCGGATATCTACGGCGGAGTGGAAGATCCGGATTTGTAGCGTCAGCCACAACCCTTGTAGAAGTGGGCTTGCCCGCGATAGCAATGTGTCAGGCACAGATGATTTGGCTGGCAGGCATGGCTTATCGCGGGCAAGCCCACTCCTACAATAAGGGGGTTAAGCGCAAGCCTTTGATTTTGCTTGCGGTCTGCCGCATTGTGCGCCCCGCGTCACGGGTATAAACTTTGCGGACTTTACACAGAGGTCGCCTAGCGGTTCGCATGAGCCGTTCAGCCAGCATGAAACCGATTCAGCTGCCCTTGGGTGTGCGTCTGCGTGATGACGCCACCTTCGTCAATTATTATCCCGGCGCCAACGCCGCAGCACTCGGCTATGTCGAGCGGCTTTGCGAAGCCGACGCTGGGTGGACCGAGAGCCTGATTTATCTCTGGGGCAAGGACGGGGTAGGGCGTACGCATCTGTTGCAGGCGGCCTGCCTGCGTTTCGAGCAAATGGGCGAACCTGCTGTCTACCTGCCGCTGGCCGATGTGATCGATGAAGGTGTCGAGCTGTTCGATAACCTGGAGCAGTACGAACTGGTTTGCCTGGATGACCTGCAGGCCGTGGTCGGCAAGCCCGAGTGGGAAGAAGCGCTGTTCCACCTGTTCAACCGTCTGCGCGACAGCGGGCGGCGTCTGCTGATTGCCGCCTCCCAGTCTCCCCGCGAGTTGCCGGTCAAGCTCCCCGATCTCAAATCCCGCCTGACCATGGCCCTGGTGTTCCAGATGCGTGGCCTGTCCGATGAAGACAAGTTGCGGGCCCTGCAACTGCGGGCATCACGTCGCGGCCTGCACCTGACCGATGAGGTCGGCCATTTCATCCTGACCCGTGGCACCCGCAGCATGAGCGCCTTGTTCGAGCTGCTTGAACGTCTCGACCAGGCCTCGTTGCAGGCGCAGCGCAAGCTGACCATCCCGTTCCTCAAGGAAACCCTGGGTTGGTAGCGCCTTCGATGCCGGATCAGGCGCTGGTGCTGCAAACCGCAGCGGCCCTGCGTCACGCCGAACGTATTCTGATCATCACCGGTGCAGGTCTGTCGGCAGATTCCGGTTTGCCGACCTATCGCGGCGTCGGCGGCCTTTATAACGGCAAGACTGACGATGGCCTGCCCATCGAAATGGCCTTGTCCGGCCCCATGCTGCGTCGTGACCCCGCGCTGTGCTGGAAATACATCGCCCAGCTGGGCAAGGCCTGCCTGGGTGGGCAGCCCAACGCCGCGCATTACGCCATTGCTCAATTGCAGCGCATCAAGCCGCAATGCTGGGTGCTGACCCAGAACGTCGATGGTTATCATCGTGCGGCGGGCAGCCCGCCTGAGCGTCTGATCGAGATCCATGGGCAGCTGGCGCCGTTGTTCTGCCAGTCCTGTGGCGCGGAAGACCCGCAGTTGAGCGAGCATTTACAGCAGCCGTTGCCGCCGCTGTGCAAGGTTTGCCACGGCGTCTTGCGCCCGCCAGTGGTGCTGTTCGAGGAAATGTTGCCCGAGCGGGCGCTGGAGACGTTGTACGAAGAAATGGGGCGGGGGTTCGATGCGGTCTTGAGTATCGGCACCACCGCCAGCTTCCCGTATATTCACGAGCCGATGCTGCGTACGCGGGTGTCTGGAGGCTTCACGGCCGAGATAAATCCTGCGCCGACGGACCACAGCGCGCGCATGGATGTTTTCCTGAGGTGTAGAGCCTTAGATGTCATGGAACGACTGGTAAGTCACATATAGCTCGATAGAATTTGCAAATCGGGCTTATAGCGGGCATAGTCTCGTCTTCTTTACATAACAGCCACGGTCGTGCCCATGCTAGTTCGCTTCGCACCCCTCGTGCCTCTCGCACTCGTCACACTGCTTTTTGGTTGCGCTGCCAATTCACCGGTCTCGCAACAAACGCAAACACAAAATTCTGCAACCGCTCAATCGTCTGCTCATTATTCGCAGCGTGATGACAGTCTGGTCCTTCAGGACGAAATCGCCACTGAAGATGAACTGGCCCAGTTCGCCGACAGCAAGCCTTACCAGCTGCCTGTTCTGGCTGACAGCATCCTTGAGCGCGGCATGTCCCTGATCGGTACTCGCTACCGTTTCGGCGGCACCTCCACTGCCGGTTTCGATTGCAGCGGTTTCATCGGCTACCTGTTTCGTGAAGAGGCTGGCCTGAGCCTGCCACGCTCCACTCGCGAAATGATCAACGTGAAAGCACCCCTGGTGGCACGTAATGATCTCAAGCCTGGTGACCTCCTTTTCTTCAGCACTGCCGGTCGCGGCCGTGTCAGCCACGCGGGTATCTACCTGGGTGATGACCAGTTCATCCACTCCAGCAGCCGTCGTAGCGGTGGGGTTCGCATCGACAGCCTCGACGATACCTATTGGAGCAAGACGTTCATCGAAGCCAAGCGTGCATTGGCCATGGCACCTGCCGTAGCTGACACGCCTGTGACTACGACTGCGATGTCCTCGACTACAATCCAACGCCAACACCGTTAATTACCGGGCGCGTACACGGGCACGCGCCCGATACGCGCATCTCCGGACCCACGGCAGAGTAAGCCGCATCCACATCAGGTTGTTGTGTTTATGTCGATAATGGTTCGTTTGGCGGTTATCTCTCTCGCAGCCTTGCTCGGTGCCTGCGCCAGCAAGCCGCAGCCTGTTCAGCAACGGGTTGTGCAACGGCCTGTGATCAGTGCACCCTCCGATTACTCCTCGCCTGCTGCCGAAGACGTGCTGTTTAGAGCCCTCGGGCTGGTTGGCACGCCTTATCGTTGGGGCGGTAATACACCCGATTCCGGTTTTGATTGCAGCGGCTTGATCGCTTTCGTGTATCGCGATGCGGCGGGCATTTCGCTGCCGCGCTCGACCCGTGAAATGGTCACCATGCGCGCGCCGAACGTGGACCGCCAGGCGCTGCAGTCAGGGGATCTGATTTTCTTCGCCACCAGCGGCGGCTCGCAAGTCAGCCACGCCGGGATCTACGTCGGAGAGGGTCGTTTTGTCCATGCGCCGGCCACGGGCGGTACCGTTCGTCTGGATTATCTGGATAAACCGTACTGGCAAAAAGCCTATCTGAGTGCCAAGCGAATCGTGCAGCCGGAGCATCTGGCGCATAATCCGTAGGCCTGCCGAGGCCCTTTGTGGGAGCCGAGCTTGCTCGCGAAGAGGGCCTGACACATCAGAAGTGACTGAACCGCCGCCTTCGTGAGCAAGCTCACTCTTATCAAACAAAATTTAATTCGTTGATTTAACTGATGATTTCAGACGACGAAAATCTACTGTAGGAGCGGACTCGTCCGCGAAGGCGTCAGCACAGACAACACTTTCTGGGCATGAAATACCGCTTTCGCGGACAAGTCCGCTCCTACAGTGGGCCGTGTTTGCTGCGCGACAGCGCGGCGCCTTGGCGACGGGGCGACTCCCACAGGGGGTTTATGTTCAGTCCAACATCTGCGGCAGAACGCAGCTTGTGGCCAAACATAGAATCCCCCACAGGTCTTCAGTACCTCACTGCGCAACCGTCGCTGTCTTCGCCGCCGTCACCCGCCAGATCTTGTTCCCCACATCGTCCGCCACCAACACCCCGCCCTGATGATCGTTGACCACCCCAACAGGGCGGCCTTGTGCCTTGTCATCGGCGTTGAGGAAACCTGTCAGCAGGTCCACCGGCATACCGGTCGGCTTGCCATTGGCGAAGGGCACGAACACTACTTTGTAGCCGCTGTGGGGGTTGCGGTTCCATGAGCCGTGCTGGCCGATGAACATCCCCTGGTTGAAGGGCGCCGGCAGGCTCTTGCCATCGGCGAACGCCAGGCCCAGAGAGGCGGTGTGTGGGCCGACCGCGTAATCCGGGGCGATGGCCTTGGCGACCAATTCCGGGTTTTGCGGTTTGACCCGCACGTCCACGTGCTGGCCGTAGTAGCTGAACGGCCAGCCATAAAAGGCTCCGTCCTGCACCGAGGTGACGTAGTCGGGCACCAGGTCGCTGCCGATCTCGTCGCGTTCGTTGACGGCGGTCCACAGCTTGCCGCTTTGTGGCTCCCAATCCAGACCATTGGGGTTGCGCAGGCCCGAGGCGAAAATCCGGTGTGCCCCTGTGGCGGCATCGACTTCCCAGATCGCTGCCCGGCCTTCTTCTGCCGCCAGGCCGTTTTCCGCCACGTTGCTGTTGGAGCCTACTGTGACGTAGAGCTTCTTGCCGTCCTTGCTGGCTATGACGTTCTTGGTCCAGTGATGGTTGATCGTCCCGCCCGGCAGGTCGACCACCGTCGTTGGCGCGCCGCTGATGGACGTCTGGCCGTCTTCATAATGAAAGCGCAGCAGTTTGTCGGTGTCGGCCACGTAGAAGTCATTGCCCACCAGGGCCATGCCGAATGGCGAATTAAGGTTTTCCAGGAACACCGTGCGGGTTTCCGCCACGCCGTCATGGTCCTTGTCCCGCAGCAGGGTAATGCGGTTGGCGCTCGGGACACCGGCACCGGCGCGACCCATGACCTTGCCCATCACCCAGCCACGGATACCCTTGGCGTCGTCTGGCTTGGCGGGGGCGTTGGTTTCCGCCACCAGCACATCACCGTTGGGCAGCACGTACAGCCAGCGCGGGTGATCCAGGTTTTCGGCGAATGCGGCCACCTGCGTGCCTGGGGCGGCAATGGGTTTTGCATCCTTCGGCCAGCCGACAGCGGGGGCGATGTTCACCGTGGGGATCAGGGTCTTGTTCGGCTCCGGCAGCTTGGGCGAGGGACCGGTGCCGTCCGAGACTTGCAGGCGCGAGGACTCGCCGCAGGCAGCAAGGCCACCGGCCAGCAGAAGCAGGACGACGAGCTGTGGTCTGAGCTTATACATTGTTGTTTTCTCCTTGGGCACTACGGGTCAGTCACCAGTAGAGGCGGTGAGCGGGGGGGAGGTTCAACCTGTGATGCGCACAGAGGCGAGAAATGTCGACGGGTCGACAGCCTCAGCCCATTCGCAGTGCAATTTTCAGCACGGCATCCAGGCGTATGCGACGCCGTGACAGATTGACCTCTCAGGCCCAACCCACTACCCTTCGCGGCTTGTTTCAGGTGCTCTGCAGTCCTTGATTGGCAGGGTGAAACAGGGAAGCCGGTGAGCCCGTATGACGCGGACCATCCCGGCGCTGCCCCCGCAACGGTAAATGAGTGAAAACTGCGCTTTGAGCCACTGTGCCGCCATACGGCATGGGAAGGCGCGCAGCCTGGGGTAGCCCGCTCATGAGCCCGGAGACCGGCCTGATCCATCGACAGCATCACGGAGGGCGATGCTTTGCGAATCCATCGCCGCGCTGTCAGTGGGTTCGTGCCTCCGTTTGCATTCCCGTGCCCTCAAGCGGAGAGCTGAGATGAACGAATCCCCCGAACGCGACGAACGCCATCTGGCGCGCATGCTGCGCAAAAAAGCCGTGATGGATGAGCGCATAGCCAGTGCGCCCAATGAATGCGGCCTGTTGCTGGTGTTGACCGGCAATGGCAAAGGTAAGAGCAGTTCCGCGTTCGGCATGCTGGCCCGCGCCATGGGGCACGACATGCAATGCGGTGTGGTGCAGTTCATCAAGGGCCGCAACAGCACAGGCGAAGAGCTGTTCTTCCGCCGTTTCCCCGAGCAGGTGCGTTATCACGTCATGGGCGAAGGCTTTACCTGGGAGACCCAGGACCGCCAGCGTGACATCGCGGCTGCCGAAGCCGCCTGGGTCGTGACCCAGGAAATGCTCCGCGACCCGACCATCGGCCTGGTGGTGCTGGATGAACTGAACATCGCCCTCAAGCACGGCTACCTGGACCTTGAGCAAGTACTCAGCGATCTGCAAGCCCGCCCGCCCATGCAGCACGTGGTAGTTACCGGGCGTGGTGCCAAACCCGAATTGATCGACATGGCCGATACCGTTTCCGAGATCGCCGTGGTCAAACACGCGTTCCAGGCCGGGATTCGTGCGCAAAAAGGCATCGAATTGTGAGTCAACCTTTCAAGCAGCACGCCTCATGAGTGACGCGCGCCATTGCCCGGCAGTCCTGATCGCCGCGCCGGCTTCCGGCCAGGGTAAAACCACAGTCACCGCCGCCCTGGCCCGTTTGCATCGCAATCAGGGGCGCAGGGTCCGGGTGTTCAAGTGCGGCCCGGATTTCCTCGACCCGATGATTCTCGAACGCGCCAGCGGTGCACCGGTCTATCAACTGGACCTGTGGATGGTGGGCGTCGACGAGAGCCGCCGCCTGTTATGGGAGGCAGCAGGGGAGGCTGACCTGATCCTCATCGAAGGCGTCATGGGGCTGTTCGATGGCACGCCTTCCAGCGCTGACCTGGCACGGCACTTTGGCGTACCCGTACTGGGTGTGATCGACGGCACGGCCATGGCCCAGACCTTTGGCGCACTGGCGCTGGGTTTGGCGCGTTATCAGCCGGACCTGCCGTTTGCCGGTGTGCTGGCCAACCGCGTGGGCACCGTGCGCCATGCGCAGTTGCTTGAAGGCAGCCTCACCGAAGGTTTGCGCTGGTATGGCGCGCTGTCCCGGGAAACCGGCATCGAACTGCCGAGCCGACACTTGGGCCTGGTCCAGGCCAGTGAGCTGAACGATCTGGATGTGCGCCTCGACGCCGCCGCCAATGCCCTTGCCAGCACCTGCGAAGTGGCCTTGCCGCCTGCGGTGACCTTCGAAGCACCCGACATTGTGCCCGCCGAGCCGTTGCTCGAAGGTGTACGCATTGCCGTGGCCCATGACGAAGCCTTTGCCTTTACCTACGGCGCGAGCCTGGACCTGCTGCGCGCCATGGGCGCCGAGTTGTCGTTCTTTTCACCGATTCGTGACCAGCAGATCCCGGACGCCGACAGCCTTTACCTGCCGGGTGGTTACCCGGAGCTGCACCATGTGGCTCTGGGCCAGAACACACCCATGCTTGACGCCATTCGTGCCCACCACGGCGCAGGCAAGCCCTTGCTCGCCGAGTGTGGCGGCATGCTGTACCTGCTCGATGCCCTGACCGATGTCGAAGGCCAGCGCGCCGAGCTGGTGGGTTTGCTCGCCGGTGAGGCCGTTATGCAAAAACGCCTGGCAGCCCTGGCCCTGCAAGCGGTGGACTTGCCCGAAGGCTTGTTGCGCGGTCACACCTATCACCATTCATTGACCAGCACCGAACTGCAGCCCATCGCCCGGGGCCTGAGCCCCAACGGTGGTCGCGGTGCCGAGGCGGTCTATCGCGACGGACGCATGACTGCGTCCTACGTGCATTTCTATTTCCCTTCCAACCCCCAGGCGATAGCGGCGCTGTTCAAGCCATGAGTGATCAAGCGTTCAGCCCCGAGGAACGGGCCGCTGTCTACAAGGCTATTGCCGAGCGCCGGGACATGCGCCATTTCAGCGGCGGCAGTGTTGCGCCGCAATTGCTTGCGCGGTTGCTGGAAGCGGCGCATCAGGCCCCCAGTGTCGGCCTGATGCAGCCATGGCGTTTTATCCGTATCACGGACCGACAACAGCGCGGGCAAATCCAGGCGTTGGTGGAAGACGAACGGGTTCGTACGGCCGAGGCACTGGGAGAACGCTCCGACGATTTCATGAAGCTGAAAGTCGAAGGCATCAATGACTGCGCCGAGGTGTTGGTCGCGGCCCTGATGGATGATCGCGAGCGGCATATCTTCGGCCGTCGCACCTTGCCGGAAATGGACATGGCGTCCTTGTCGTGCGCCATTCAGAATCTGTGGCTGGCAGCGCGGGCCGAAGGCCTGGGCATGGGCTGGGTCTCGCTGTTCGAGCCCCAGACGCTGGCCGACCTGCTGGGTATGCCGGCGGGAGCCAAACCCTTGGCGGTACTGTGCCTGGGGCCGGTGGCTGAATTCTATCCCGCACCCATGCTGGTGCTGGAAGGCTGGGCGAAGGAGCGGCCATTGAGCGAGTTGCTGTATGAAAACCAATGGGGAGTGAAGTCATGAGCGTGGCGTTGCTGAGCGTCGCAGGCGTTGCGCTGGATGCGCTGCTGGGCGAACCCAGGCGCAATCACCCGCTGGTGGCCTTCGGTCGTTTTGCCGACCGCATTGAGCAACGTTTCAACCCAGGTGGTCGAGGCTGGCGCAGCCATGGCGTCACGGCATGGTTCATTGCGGTGGTGCCACTGACCCTGTTGGCGACCGCGCTGAGCTGGTTGCCTTACATCGGCTGGCTGGTGGAGATTCTGGCGTTGTACTGTGCCCTGGGCCTGCGCAGCCTGGGTGAGCACGTGGAACCGGTGGCGCAGGCCCTGCGTTCCGATGATCTGGATGAAGCCCGGCGTCGTGTGGGGTATCTGGTCAGCCGCCAGACCGCCGAGCTGGACGCCACGGAAGTTGCACGTGCGGCCACCGAGTCGGTCCTGGAGAACGGCAGCGACGCGGTGTTCGCGGCGCTGTTCTGGTTCATCGTGGCGGGTGCCCCCGGAGTGGTGCTCTATCGTCTGAGCAACACGCTGGACGCCATGTGGGGTTATCGCAACGAACGCTTCGAGCGTTTCGGCTGGGCGGCGGCGAAAATCGACGACGTACTTAACTACATTCCTGCGCGGTTGGTGGCATTGACCTACGCGCTGCTGGGCAAAACCCGACTGGCCCTGACCTGTTGGCGCACTCAAGGTCCAACCTGGGACAGCCCCAACGCTGGCCCGGTGATGGCCGCTGGCGCTGGTGCGTTGGGTGTCGAACTGGGTGGCGCGGCGATTTACCACGGTGAGCTGCATCAGCGCCCGCAACTGGGCGAAGGTGTACCTGCGGATGCACAATCGATCGATCGCGGCTGGCAACTGGTCCAGCGCGGGGTGTGGCTATGGCTGTTGATCCTGTGCGTAGGGGTTGAGTTCTATGCTTGAGCACGGTGGGCGTCTGCGCGAAGCAGCGTTGCGATATGGCATCGCTGAAGCCGACTGGCTGGACCTTTCCAGCGGTATTGCGCCCTGGCCGTTCTCAATTCCTGAAATCCCGACCCGGGCGTGGGCACGCCTGCCGGAAACCGACGATGGGCTGGAGCAGGCTGCGTGTGCCTACTACGGTGCGCCTCGGGTTTTGCCGGTGCCCGGTTCCCAGGCCGCGATTCAGGCGCTGCCGCGTTTGCGCAACGGCGGCAAGGTCGGCGTGCTTTCGCCTTGTTACGCCGAGCATGCCGAAGCCTGGCGCAGCAGCGGTTATCTGGTGCGCGAAGTGCTGGAGCATGAAGTCGATTACGTTCTTGAAAGCCTCGATGTGCTGGTGGTGGTCAACCCCAACAACCCTACCGGCTTGAGCCTGAGCCCCGAGGTTCTGCTGGAGTGGCATGCACGGCTCGCCGAGCGCGGTGGCTGGCTGGTCATCGACGAAGCGTTCATGGACGACACGCCGCATTTGAGCCTGGCCGCTGAAAGCGCGCGGGTCGGCTTGATCATCCTGCGTTCGTTCGGCAAGTTTTTCGGTCTGGCCGGGGTACGGCTGGGTTTTGTGCTGGCCGAGCCGAGGCTGCTGAAACTGTTGGCGCGGCACATTGGGCCGTGGGCGGTCAGCGGGCCGACCCGGGTGCTGGGGCAGGCCTGCCTGAGTGACCGGACGCAACAAAGCCAGCAACGTGAACGCACCGAGCAGGCGAGCCAGCGGCTGGTAGCACTGCTGGATCGCCACGGCCTGACGCCGCAAGGCGGCTGCGCGTTGTTTCAGTGGCTGGTGACGCCCAAGGCCCTTCCTTTATATGAGTTCTGCGCCCAGCGCGGGATTCTGCTGCGCCTGTTCATGAATAACGGGCCGCATCACAGCAGCCTGCGTTTTGGTTTGCCTTGCGAAGAGGCTGACTGGCAGCGTTTCGAACAGGCCCTTGAGGCTTACGACAAGGAATTCCCATGAGCACGCCGATGGCGCAGGGTGCAACTTTGATGGCGCAGGGCGCAACTTTGATGGTGCAAGGCACGACCTCCGACGCGGGCAAAAGCACGCTGGTGACTGCACTCTGTCGCTGGCTGACCCGCCAGGGCGTCAGTGTCGTGCCCTTCAAACCGCAGAACATGGCCCTCAACAGCGCCGTGACCGCCGACGGTGGCGAAATCGGTCGCGCCCAGGCGGTCCAGGCCCAGGCTGCCGGGCTCGAGCCCCACACCGATATGAACCCGGTGCTGCTCAAGCCCAACAGTGACACGGGCGCGCAAGTCATCATCCACGGCCGCGCCGTGACCACCATGAACGCGGTCGCCTATCACGATTACAAAGCCATCGCGATGCAGGCGGTGCTGGCGTCCCACCAACGGCTCGGCGCGGCGTACCCGGTGATCATGGTCGAAGGTGCAGGCTCGCCTGCGGAAATCAACCTGCGCGCCGGAGACATCGCCAACATGGGCTTTGCCGAAGCGGTGGATTGCCCGGTCATCCTGATTGCCGACATCAATCGCGGCGGCGTCTTCGCCCATCTGGTGGGTACCCTGGAACTGCTTTCGCCCAGCGAGCAGGCCCGGGTCAAAGGTTTTGTGATCAACCGTTTTCGCGGCGATATTGCCTTGCTACAGCCCGGCCTGGACTGGCTTGAGCAGCGCACTGGCAAACCGGTGATCGGTGTGCTGCCCTACGTCATGGACCTGCATCTGGAGGCCGAGGACGGCCTCGATCAGCGCCAGACCGACAAAGTGGAGCAGGTGCTGAAAGTGGTGGTGCCGGTTTTGCCCCGCATCAGCAATCACACCGATTTCGACCCCCTGCGCTTGCACCCGCAGGTCGATCTGCAATTCATCGGCCCCGGCCAGGCCATACCGCCCGTGGACCTGATCATCCTGCCCGGTTCGAAAAGTGTGCGCAGTGACCTGGCTTACCTGCGCAGCCACGGCTGGGATACAGCGATTGCCCGCCATCTGCGTTATGGGGGCAAGGTCCTGGGTATTTGCGGCGGTTTGCAGATGCTCGGCCAACAGGTCCACGATCCGTTGGGGCTTGAAGGCCCGGCGGGGTCGAGTGCAGGGCTGGGTGTACTGGACCTGAGCACCGTGCTGGAAGAGGAAAAACAACTGCGCAATGTACGCGGTCGGCTGGCGCTGGAAGACGCGCCTGTCAGCGGCTACGAGATTCACGCCGGGGTGACCACCGGTAGCGCGCTGCAGAAAGCCGCAGTGCAACTGGACGACGGTCGCTGCGATGGCGCCCAAAGCGTCGACGGGCAGATTTTCGGCACCTACCTGCATGGCCTGTTCGAGTCCCCTGAGGCTTGCAGCGCGCTGTTGCGCTGGGCCGGGCTGCAGAACGTTGAGCAGGTCGATTACCACGCCTTGCGTGAACGCGACATCGAGCGCCTGGCCGATCTGGTGGAGAAACACCTGGATCAGGCCTTGCTCCGTGAGCTGTGTGGCCTGGAGGTGCATTGATGCTGCAATTGATCCTGGGCGGTGCGCGGTCCGGCAAGAGTCGTCTGGCGGAAAAACTGGCCAGTGACAGCGACCTCAGAGTTGTTTACATCGCCACCAGCCAACCGCTGGACGGTGAACTTAGCCAGCGCGTGGCCCTTCATCGTCAGCGTCGCCCGGACACCTGGGGGCTGATTGAAGAACCAGTCGAGCTGGCGCGGGTGCTGCGTGAAACGGCCCGGCCGGACGTTTGCCTGTTGGTGGACTGTCTGACGCTGTGGGTGACCAACCTGTTAATGCTTGAAGACCCCGAACGCCTGGCGTTGGAGCGCGACGCGCTGCTCGATTGCGTCGCCCGATTGCCGGGTGAAATCATTTTTGTCAGCAACGAAACCGGGTTGGGCATTGTGCCCCTCGGCGAACTGACGCGCCGCTATGTCGACGAAGCAGGCACGCTGCATCAGGCCTTGGCCGAACGCTGTGGGCGTGTGGCGTTGGTGGTTGCCGGCCTGCCGTTGACTCTGAAAGGAACCGCACTATGAGTAATTCCTGGTGGCTTACGCCCGCGCAGGCAATCGATGTCCAGATTCGTGAAGAGGCCCTGGCGCGCCAACAGCAACTGACCAAACCGGCAGGCTCGTTGGGGCAACTGGAGCGGCTGGCGGTGCAACTCGCCGGTTTGCAGGGGCGGGTCAAGCCCAAGGTCGACAACCTGTGGATCGCCATTTTTGCGGGCGATCATGGCGTGGTCGCTGAAGGCGTGTCGGCGTTTCCCCAGGAAGTGACCGGGCAGATGCTGCACAACTTCATCAGCGGCGGCGCGGCGATCAGCGTGTTGGCGCGGCAGTTGTCAGCGCAACTGGACGTGGTCGACCTGGGCACTGTCTCGCCATTGAACTTGCCCGGCGTGCGGCATTTGCAGATTGGCACGGGCACGGCGAACTTCGTCGAAGGCCCGGCCATGACTCAAACACAAGGTTTGCTGGCATTACAGGCGGGCCGCGACAGCGTGCTGCGGGCCAAGGCGGCTGGCGCCGAGTTGTTCGTCGGCGGCGAGATGGGCATCGGCAATACCACCGCGGCCAGTGCTGTCGCCTGCTCGCTGCTGGAGAGCCCTGCGTCGTTGCTGGTAGGGCCGGGCACCGGTCTTAACGCAGCCGGTGTTACCCACAAGACTTTGATCATCGAGCGCGGCCTGGCGCTGCATGCCGAGCATGTCGGTGACCCGTTGCAAAGCCTGTTCTGCCTCGGTGGTTTTGAAATCGCTGCGCTGGTCGGCGCCTACCTGGCGTGTGCCCAGGAAGGCATCGTGGTCCTGGTCGATGGGTTCATCTGCAGCGTGGCGGCGCTGGTGGCCGTGCGTCTGAACCCTTCGTGCCGCGACTGGCTACTGTTCGGCCATCGCGGCGCCGAGCCGGGCCATCGTCACTTGCTGGAAAGCCTGCAGGCCGAGCCATTGCTGGATCTGGGCCTGCGCCTGGGCGAAGGCAGCGGCGCGGCGCTGGCGGTGCCGTTGGTGCGTCTGGCGTGCGAGTTGCACAACGGCATGGCCACGTTCGACGAAGCTGCGGTGGCGGATCGCCCGGCATGACCTTGCACCTGGCCTTGTTGCGTCATGGCGAAACCGAACTCGGTGGTGGCCTGCGTGGCAGCCTGGATGATGCCCTGACCGAAACGGGCTGGGCACAAATGCGCGACGCGGTGGCGGATGCCGGCCCCTGGGACCGGATCATCAGCTCGCCGCTGCAACGTTGCGCCCGGTTTGCCGAGCAACTGGCCGAACAATTGAAGCTGCCGTTGCGCCTTGAGCCTGATCTGCAGGAGCTGCATTTCGGTGAGTGGGAAGGGCACAGCGCTACGCAACTGATGGAAACCGATGCCGAAGGCCTGGGCCTGTTCTGGGCCGATCCCTACGCCTTTACGCCGCCGCAAGGTGAGCCGGTGCTGGCCTTCTCGGCGCGGGTGCTGGCGGCGGTGGCACGCTTGCAAAAGGCCCACAGCGGCGAGCGGGTGTTGCTGATCAGTCACGGCGGGGTGATGCGCCTGTTGCTGGCCCAGGCCCGAGGTCTGCCCCGGGAGCAGTTGCTGCAGGTGCAAGTGGGGCATGGAGCGCTGCTGGCCATTCAGGTCGCGGCGGATGGTGTGTTGACGGAGGTCTGAGATGCTGCCGTTCTGGATTGCCCTGCAATTTCTCAGCAGCCTGCCGGTTCGTTTGCCGGGTATGCCCGAGCCTGGGCAAATGGGGCGGTCCCTGCTGTTCTATCCGCTGGTGGGGGTGCTGTTCGGCGTGGTGTTGATGGCGCTGAACACGCTGCTCAACGGTGCACCGCCGATGCTCCACGCAGCATTGCTGCTGACCGCCTGGGTGCTGCTCAGTGGTGGCCTGCACCTGGACGGCCTGGCAGACAGCGCCGACGCCTGGCTGGGCGGTTTCGGGGATCGCGAGCGCACCCTGACCATCATGAAAGACCCTCGCAGCGGGCCGATTGCAGTGGTGACGCTGGTGTTGGTGTTGCTGCTCAAGTTCACCGCCTTGCTGGCCCTGATCGACGCCCACAACAGCATTGCGTTGTTGCTGGCGCCGGTGATTGGTCGCAGCGCCATGCTCGGCCTGTTTCTATGCACGCCTTATGTGCGCGCCGGGGGCCTGGGTCAGGCGCTGGCCGATCATCTGCCCCGCAAGACGGGCCAGCAAGTGCTGCTGGCGAGTGCCGTCGGTTGCGTATTGTTGGCAGGCTTTTCCGGGCTGGTCAGCGTCGTTGTGGCGGGAGTGTGCTTCTTCTGGCTGCGACAGCTGATGGTCCGTCGCCTGGGCGGCACCACAGGCGACACTGCCGGGGCGTTGCTGGAGCTATTGGAAGTGGCGGTGCTGGTGGCGTGGGTGCTGGTTTGACGGGCACGACTTCCAGACCGCGCTGACCCCTTCGCGAGCAAGCTCGGCTCCCACAGTGGCCCATACAAAACCTGTGGGAGCCGAGCTTGCTCGCGAAGGCGGCATACCTGACGCCGCCAATCCCGGCACCTTTCATTGACACCCACATCCGGTGCGACGTACTTTTGCTCATCTTGTTACGGGTATATGCCTGTAATGCGCTGCGATTGAATAATGGAGAACAATAATGACATCGGTCTGGCGTACCAGTGGATGGATCCTGTTAGGTAGCGCGCTGATTCTGGCGCTCTCGCTGGGGACGCGGCATGGTTTCGGATTGTTTCTTGCGCCCATGAGCGCGCAATTCGGCTGGGGGCGTGAGGTGTTTGCCTTTGCCATTGCCTTCCAGAACCTGATCTGGGGGCTGGCCCAGCCGTTTGCCGGTGCGCTGGCCGATCGCTTTGGTGCGGCAAAGGTGGTGTTCGTCGGCGGCATTCTGTACGCCATGGGCCTGATGCTCATGAGCCTTGCCGATTCGCCATGGAGCCTGTCCCTGAGCGCCGGCTTGTTGATCGGTATTGGTCTGTCGGGCACGTCATTCTCAGTGATCCTCGGCGTAGTCGGGCGCGCCCTGCCAGCGGAAAAACGCAGCATGGGCATGGGTATCGCCAGTGCGGCGGGATCGTTCGGTCAATTCGCCATGCTTCCCGGCACACTGGGGCTGATCGGCTGGCTGGGCTGGTCCACTGCGCTATTGGTCCTGGGCGTACTGGTGGCGTTCATTCTGCCGCTGGTGCTGATGCTCAAGGACAGCCCCACGCCGTTGGTAGGCGGCGAGCAAACGCTGAGTCAGGCGTTGCGTGAAGCCTGCTCGCATTCGGGGTTCTGGCTGCTGGCCCTGGGCTTTTTTGTCTGCGGCTTCCAGGTGGTATTCATTGGTGTGCATTTGCCTGCCTATCTGGTTGACCAGCACTTGCCCGCCAAGGTGGGCACCACGGTGTTGGCCCTGATCGGGCTGTTCAATGTCTTCGGCACCTACACCGCAGGGTGGCTGGGCGGGCGGATGTCCAAGCCGCGGCTGCTGACCAGCCTGTACTTGCTGCGGGCTGTAGTGATCTGCCTGTTCCTGTGGTTGCCACTGACCGAAACCACGGCTTATCTGTTTGGCGTGGCCATGGGCCTGTTGTGGTTATCCACGGTGCCCCTGACCAACGGTACGGTGGCGACGCTGTTTGGCGTGCGTAATCTGTCGATGCTCGGTGGTATCGTCTTCCTGTTTCACCAGTTGGGCGCCTTTCTGGGTGGCTGGCTGGGCGGTGTCGTGTACGACCGGACGGGGAGTTACGATTTGATCTGGCAAGTGTCGATCCTGCTTAGCCTGTTGGCCGCCGCCCTGAACTGGCCTGTGCGTGAGCGCCCCGTGGCCAGGCTAATGACTCAGAGTACGGCGCTATGAGCAGGCTTGTGCCTTGGCTTGGTGGGGTGGCGCTGGCCGTGTCGCTGTTGGCACTGGCATGGTGGGGCTGGCAGCGGGTTGGGCTGGCCGCGTTGCAGTTGGGCATGGGCACTTGCTAGGAATTGTATCGAGCAAGGAGTAGCGTGGCTGCAGGACAACAATGAACAGTATGAGATGCCGTCATGACAATTCGCGGGTTAGCGGTTCCGGTTTTATTGCTCGCCATGGGTGGCACGGCCTGGGCCGCTGACTGCCCGTCGCTGTTGCAGGGCGATTTGCCCAAGCTGCGGGCCAAGGAAAACATCGATCTGTGTCAGCGCTTCGCGGGCAAGCCGCTGGTGGTGGTCAACACTGCAAGCTTCTGCGGATTCGCCCCGCAGTTCAAAGGCCTGGAAGCCCTTAATCAGCGCTATAAAGGGCAGGGCCTGGAAGTCATCGGCGTGCCGTCCAATGACTTCAAACAGGAAGCCAAGGACGGTGAAGAGACCGCCAAGGTCTGTTACGTGAACTATGGCGTTACCTTCACCATGACCGAGCCACAGCAGGTCAAGGGGCCGGATGCGACACACCTGTTCAAGGTTCTGGCCGAACAGAGCAGTGCGCCACGCTGGAACTTCTACAAGTACGTGGTGGACCGCAAGGGCAATGTGATTGCCAATTTCTCAAGCCTGACCAAACCGGATGATCCGGACTTTCTGGCTGCCGTGGAAAAGGCCGTCGCCTCCAAGCCCTGACAGCCAGCTACAGAGACGAAAAAGCCCCGCATTCATCGCTGAATGCGGGGCTTTTTTCATACAGTCAAATCAGAAGCGGTAAGTGATGGACGTACCGAAGCCGTTTGCGCTGTTTTGGTAGTCGCCGCTGTAAGCCCCTTTGGTCGGGCTTGCCAGGTTTACGCTGACTTTTTCTTCATGCAGGTACGAGTAGGCCACGTCGACGGTGATTTTTTCCGTCGGGCTCCAGGCCGCGCCAACGCTGTAGATCTTGCGGTCGCCCGTCGGGATACGCACAGAGCGGTCTATGTTGTTGGTTGGCGATTGGTCGACGGTGAAACCGCCGCGCAAGGTCCACTCTTTGTTGACTTTGTAGGACGCGCCGATGGCGTGGGCCCAGGTGTTGTGCCAGTTCTGCTCTTCAACAATGGTGCCGATCGGGCCGGCAGCGCCGCCCAGTTGCACAGGCACGCCCTTGTTGTTGACGGTGATGTTCTGCAGACGGCTCCAGCGAGTCCAGGTACTGCCTGCGTACAGGGTCCAGTTCTCGTCCAGTTCGTGGGTCACCGAGAAGTCCACGGACTCCGGCAGTTTGATGTCCAGCGACGCGTCGTACTTGTTGCCGTTGAACGGACCGAAGCCTGAGCCTTCTACCTTGGTCTTGCCGTCGAGCTTGAAGTCGAGCATCGAGTGGTAGGTCAGGCCGACACGGGTCTTGTCAGTTGCCTGGACCAGTACGCCGATGTTGTAACCAACAGCGGTATCGTCACCGTTGATCTTGACCCGGCCATCGTTGCGGCCCGGCGTTGCCGAGTTCAGGGTAGAGGAGGTCAGTTCGCCGTCAATACGGTTGATGGTTGGACCAAAACCGATGGAAACCTTGTCGTTGAAGGCGTAGCTGACAGTCGGCTGGAAGGTGACGACTTTTACGTCGCTCTTGCCACCGAAGTAGCGACCGGCAAAACCGCTTTCATAGTCGGTAACCAGACCGAAGGGAGCGTACACACCGAGACCGAAGGCCCAATGTTCATCGATAGGTTTGACGTAGTAGCCCATCGGAACGGCGATGAACGGCACCATGTCGCCATCGTTGCTGCCACCGAATGTACCGCGACCGTTCTTGATATCGGTCTTGGCATCCAGGAATGCAGCGCCAACGCTGACTTGTTCACTTTTGATTCGGGACATACCGGCAGGGTTGCCGTAGACAGTGCTGGCATCGTCAGCAGAAGAAGAGCGACCGGCAAAGCCTGTCCCCATCCCGCTGATGCTTTGTTCGTTGACCGCGAAACCCGATGCGAACAATTGAGACGATACCAATCCAACGGCGATGCTAAGTGTGGTCTTGATCATTATTTTTTTCATTGTTAGAACTCCTTGTTGATCACCGCGCGGAAATTACCAATATTTTTGGCAATGCGCTATAGGCGTAACGTCGCTATCTTGAGCGGATTTTGTAGGACAATTTGCCAAAGCTGCGCCGATCTGCAGGGAAAATGAATTTTCCTACAGGCTCAGGCGACTTGAAAAAGGGGGGCAACACAGGCTTGCCAGGTTCGGGTGAAATCCCGTAATCGGCCCTGAGGCTGGAAGGTTTTACGCCATATGCGGGCCATGCCCAGGGGGTCGTCATCGGCCGGTAAAGGAAGGCCCTGGGCTTCGACCATCAGCCAGGCAATGGCGGTGGAATAGCGCAGATTAACGGTCAGTTCCAAGTGAGGGCCGGTGAGGAATGCATGCTGGCTGGCCAGCCCGCGAACCAGGCTGGCAAGGTCCGGGTCCAGCGCCAGGTACTCGTCCCAAAGCCTGCGGTGGCGGGCCTCGGCGATGCAGTACAGGCCATGGCCGCGCCGACTGTCCAGTTCCCCGCCCATGGCTGACTGGCTGGCGGCGACCCCCAATAGAAGTGATTCGGCTGCCGGACAGTGACGACCCAGATAGATCAGCGTGGGGCGAATCACATGGCGACAAAGATCATTGGCTGCAATTCCCATAACACCCTCGGGAAAGTAATGGCCAGCGAGCCCGGAGCTTGGCAGCGTGAATCGAATCGGGCCCGCCGGAAGCGACACCCTCGTCGCTTGAGTTGAAGTGTAGTGTCATATTTAAGCTGTAAAGGACTGTTTTCAGGATATTTCCTGCTGTGAGCTTCTGTCGATATATCCCTTGGGTATTGAAAGGGGTTAATCACTGACGCGAATGACAGGCAATAAAAAGCCCCGCTGTTTGAAGGCGAGGCTTTTGCGTTGCAGTTCAGAACTGCGATTTCAACCCACGTCGATCAGGCAATAAGAGCCTGGCGAGTACGATCGATCACGGCCTGCAGCGGCTCTGCGCTGGAGTACTGATCGGGGTACAGGCGTTCGCTGTGACGAGCGATGCCGTGTTCGTTGACGATGGTAAAGCTGAAGCATCCCTTGCGAGCGGCCATGATCAGGCAGTTCATTGGGGCAAACGCGTTGGTGAGGGTGCGAATGGCAGCCTGAGTCTGGTAATGATTAGTCATTGTTGGTGTTCCTAAAACGACACGGAATAAGACCGTGCAAAAATAAAACGTTCCAGTAAACGCGTGTACCAGGATTATTGTGAGCCTGGACAAGGCGAAGAACCTGACTGGAACAAAGCAGCCAGTTTGAAGCGCGCTTTATCGTATGGCGCTTGGGCTGACCGGTAGGTACTTAGGAGGGCAGGCAACATAACAAGAGCAAAGGTTCGACGCTCTTGATGCAGATCCTGATCAATTTGCAGGCTGGTCAGGTCAGGCCGTGAATTTACCGGTACACCCTTTCTGTCGGTGAGAAAGGCCGTGTCGCGGGTTCAGGTCTGGAAACCATCGAGGTGGTCGATCCCTTGTTGTCGACAACACTTTCACATTGGAAAAGCGCTTGTCGGGGGACTTGTTCGACCAGAATTGACTTTCAGCTTGGTACTAACGGCGCAGATACTAACCCATTGAATGCGGAATTGGAAGTGTGCTAGCCAAATAAAGCGGTGCGACCATGCGAACGCACCTTGATGCGGGTGCGGGGGGCAGAAAACGCGGGGCGGGCGCGTTGGATTTGAAAGTCGTTCAGGCAGGATTCAGCTAGCCGGGCGCAGTTTTAAAGTTGGGCTCTTGTTACCTGTGCAACTGCGTAGCGGCGGGTATTTCCGAGATTTGCTGCTTGCGTCGCTTCTGCTGCGGGCAAAGCATGACGGCTTATAGCCATGCGGAATGTACTTGTGCACATTAGCGCAGCAAGTTGCCATCCCACTGTCACATCCGGTCCTAAGGGTTTGATTTACTGTGGTGATTTATTAAGTCAATGAAAAACATCGATTTTTTTCACTGGTGAAAAAATCGTCAGTTTGAGCGCAAGCCCCATTCTACCTGCGTTTGCGAAGGTTAAAGGTGGGTTGTCCACTGAGTTATCCACAGGTTCTGTGGATTGTCCCGCGCGCTTGCTCTAGCTCGCGGTTCAGTTGCCAAAGCTCGACGACCCCCCCCCGATGCCGGCGTAAATCTGTCCTTTTGAAAAAAGCGACGAGATGTCCATCGGCCGAACTATCGTATTCGCGGGCAAACCTCGCTCCACCGACCTCCCGCTTACCAATTGATCCGAAACATCACCCTCCGTTCTGCGCATAATGCGGCCTGCACGAATCGTCAGTTTTGTTTGGAGTTGTTATGGCATTGGACTTGACCAGCCTGCTGCTGGGTCTCGGCGCTGCGGCATTACCTTTGTTGGCGCTGGCCTGGCAGTTGCAGCGCAAATTCACGTCGCTGCAGGCTGAAACCGCCTTGCTCGATGAGCGTCTGAGCACTGCACAAATGGCCCAGGACGGGCTCAACGCGCAACTGGACGCCAGCCGCGATGAGATCAGCGACCTGGGGCAGGCCAATGCCGCCAAGCAGGCAGATCTGGCGGCGCTGCGGCGTGAGGTCGAATTGTTGCGCCAGGAACGCGAGCAAGCTCAGGACGCTGCGCAGGACTGGGGTATCGAGAGGGCCGGTAAAGAGTCGGAGCTGCGACGCCTGGACGCGCAATGCGCCTCTTTGAACGCCGAGCTGCGCGAGCAACAGGAAAGCCACCAACAGCGTCTGAGCGACTTGCAGGGGTCAAGGGATGAGCTGCGTGCGCAGTTTGCCGAGCTGGCGAGCAAGATTTTCGACGAGCGCGAACAGCGGTTTGCCGAAACCAGCCAGCAGCAACTCGGGCAATTGCTCAATCCGCTTAAAGAGCGCATCCAGTCGTTCGAAAAGCGGGTGGAGGAGAGTTATCAACAGGAAGCCCGTGAGCGTTTTTCCCTGAGCAAGGAGCTGGAGCGCTTGCAGCAGCTCAACCAGCGCCTGAGCGACGAGGCCACCAACCTCACCCGAGCGCTAAAGGGCCAGAAGACCCAGGGCAACTGGGGGGAGTTGATTCTGGAGCGAGTGCTGGAACACGCAGGGCTGGAGAAGGGCCGTGAATACCAGACACAGGTCAGCCTCAAGGGGCCTGATGGTGAGCGCTTCCAGCCGGACGTTTTGATCATGCTGCCCGGCGACAAACAGGTGGTGGTCGATGCCAAGGTCAGTCTCACGGCTTATCAACAGTACGTGAGTGCCGATGACGAGGTAATCGGGCAGGCGGCGCTCAAGCAGCATGTGCTGTCGCTGCGCAATCACGTCAAAGGCTTGTCGGGCAAGGATTACAAACGACTGGAGGGGCTGCACAGCCTGGATTTCGTCTTGCTGTTCGTGCCGATTGAGGCGGCGTTTTCCGCTGCACTACAGGCTGAGCCGAATCTGTTTCAAGATGCGTTTGATCGCAACATCGTGATTGTCAGCCCGACGACCTTGCTGGCGACCTTGCGCGTGATCGACAGCCTGTGGAAGCAAGAGCGACAAAGCCAGAACGCCCGGGAAATCGCTGAGCGCGCCGGGTGGCTCTATGACAAGTTCGTGCTGTTCATCCAGGACCTGGACGAAGTCGGCAACCGCCTGCAGCAACTGGACAAAGCCTACGGTGCGGCACGCAACAAACTGACCGAGGGTCGCGGCAACCTCATCAGCCGCAGCGAACAACTCAAGCTCCTGGGCGCACGGGCCAGCAAAAGCCTGCCGGCTGATTTGCTTGAAAGAGCGATGACGGATGAGGACGGGTTGTTGCAATTGCCGGAGTGAGGGCCTGGCTGATGTGCAAATCCCTGTTGGAGCGAGGCTTGCCCGCGAAGGCGTCAGCCCGGAAACATCGTTGGCAACTGACACACTGCATTCGCGGGCAAGCCTCGCTCCAACAGGTTTACACAAGTCAGAGTGGGAGCCGCAGCTTTACGCATCTGAAACACCCCGCATCAAAACGATCACTTAACGGCCAAACCCCTCTGCGCCGGGCCGTTTGTCGCTTCAAGCCTGCGATTGCTTCAATTTGACGGTCATATCCTTCGCATCCAGAAAAAATCTTTCCCGCGACACTGGCTTGCAGGCGTAAAGTGAGACATCGCACTATGATCTGTAGGACGCGGCTTGCAGATGTCGCAGCCGAGTATTTCCCTGAAGGGGGGCGTTATGAACAGCAAACTGCAAGAATGGCTCCATGACGTTGGAGTAGCCCTGGGCCTGATCGAGCGGCCAAAACTCCAGCCAATTCCAGTGCGTACCGATGACGAGCGCCGTCGTCCACGCCGCTAGGCAATGGACTGACGGTTCCGGCCTCGCCGAAACTTTTTCACGCAAGGCCTTCTGTGATCACGAAGGCCGGATGAGCTGCACCTGTGCAGACCTCAATCGAACGGCGGGTCTTGTCCGTCATGGTCATTCGCCGTCATCACCAAAATCACGTCAATCAGTATCTGCAGCGTCAAGTGCTCGGGGGCCTTGTCTGCTCGATTTCTGATGCGTGGCGCAAAGACGATTCCGAATTCCATCTGCAGCAGATCGAATAGCACGTCGATATCTGTGTTATCCAGCGCGAGTTCTTCCAGTGTCGCCTCTTCACGAATCTCGGATTTGTCGACGATGATGGTGCCGATGGTGTTGTAGACCCGTTGCTGAATGTCCCATCGATTCATGAACGCCTCTGCTGATGTCTTTCACGGATTCGCCCTGACATCCATAAACAGAGGCTTTTGCTGCACCCTCAAAGGCTAGCTCAATCTGAGCAATTGAAAACTCCGACATGCGTTAGGGATGCATCCTACATAAACTTTTTTGTCGCTTTGGTACCGTGGCCGACATTCAAGCGTGCTCAGGCTATGGATGGCAGGCATCGCGTTTTATCTGCTCTTCAGCTTAAGGATAAGCGTATGTTCGCTCCGGCCAATGCTGCGCACTTCACGTTACTGATTCCCTCTGTTCGCAACGAGTTCAAGGTACTGGCCTTTAAGGGCTCCGAAGCCATCAGCCGCTTGTATGCGATCCAGGTTGAACTCGTCAGTGAGTCCCCCAATTTCGATCTGGAGTGCCTGCTCAGTCAGCCCGCTTTTCTCCAGTTCGGCCTCAATGGCGAAGGTATACATGGGCGCATCGAAGATGTGTTTGTGGGTGAAGCGGGCAAGCGCCTGACCCGTTATCACCTGACCTTGGTGCCTGCTCTGCACTATCTGCAGTTCAGCCACAACCAGCGGATCTTTCAGCACCTGACTGTGCCGCAAATCGTTGCCCAGGTACTCAACGGGCACGGCATCCAGGCGGATGCGTATACCTTTCATGTCAGCACCAGTCCTGAGCGTGAATACTGCACTCAATACGGTGAAAACGACTTCGAGTTCATCCAGAGGTTGTGCAGTGAAGATGGAGTTTCGTGGCACCACCAGCACAGCCGGGATGGCCACCAGTTAGTATTCACCGACGATCAGACCTATTTCCCCAGGCTAGGGGACACACCGTATCTGCAAGGTTCCGGCCTGGCGGCGGATCACCCGGTTGTCAGCAAGTTCTCCATGCGTTTCAGCA
>Ga0209901_1000077_pt1 | contig 66882 bp, 67 predicted proteins | sample OrgsoiDNA_201058_FD_185806 | JGI IMG/M metagenome (GOLD analysis project Ga0209901, IMG submission 185806) | Permafrost soil microbial communities from the Arctic, to analyse light accelerated degradation of dissolved organic matter (DOM) -... | ecosystem: Environmental > Terrestrial > Soil >...
AGGTGTATAGATAAAAACAGCCTATAATGTGTAAAAACCCTGTAACACACAGACTGGAAGCCTATGAAAAATGTCTATCCGTTAAAAACACTCAGCCAGCTGCGGCCGATACTGATTGGTTTTCGCAAAGAGAAAGGTTTGACCCAAAAAGACGTTTCGGAAAAGCTTGGCGTTACGCAGCAGACTTATGCCCGGCTGGAGGCTAATCCATCGTCGGCAAGCCTGGAACGGCTGTTTCGGGTGTTTAATGTCTTAGGCATTGAAATAATGTTGTCGTCCGAGTTCGACCGCGCGGGCCCCCGCGTAGAGAAAATCACGGCGGATTATTTAAGTTCGCCCGCCAGAAAGGAAAAATGGTGATGATATGCGTCGTGCACAACAACGTTTAGCGATATGGATGAACGGTATTCCGGTGGGCTACTGGGAAAAAAAGAGAGGCGAAGATCGGTTACAGTATTTTCCGGAGTGGATAGCCGATGAACAGGGTAGGCCGCTGTCACTCTCATTGCCCTTTACACCCGGTAATCAGGCTCATCGCGGGGATGTTGTTCGCGATTACTTTGATAATCTGCTGCCAGACAGCGAAGGGATCCGCAGACGGCTGGCGGTGCGCTATCAGGCAGAAAGTCTCGATCCCTTCGATATGCTGACGGAACTGGGGCGGGACTGTGTGGGGGCTATTCAGTTATTGCATGAGGGTGAATATCCCGACGCATTATTCTCAATCAGGCAACGTGCGCTTTCTGAAAAGGGAGTGGCTGATATGCTGCGTAATACAGCGTCAGGGCTGCCCGGCAGACAGGGACAAGACGACGATTTACGTTTGTCCATCGCGGGTGCGCAGGAAAAAACCGCGCTGTTGTGGCACAACGAACAATGGTGCCTGCCGGAAGGGAATACGCCCACGACGCATATTTTTAAACTCCCATTGGGTTTAGTCGGAAATATGCGGGCGGATATGAGTACCTCCGTCGAAAATGAATGGATTTGTGCCCTGATCGTTGAGCAATATGGTCTTCCGGTTGCAAAGACCGGCATAGCGCAGTTTGAGGATCAGAAAGCGCTTATCGTTGAACGTTTTGACCGCCGATTGTCGACAGATAAATCGTGGTGGATCCGCCTGCCGCAGGAAGATATGTGTCAGGCCATGGGGGTTTCGCCCTTGCGTAAATATCAGTCGGATGGCGGACCGGGGATTGCGGATGTAATGGAAATACTGAGCCGTTCTGAACAGGCCGAACAGGATCGCTATCTTTTTTTCAAAACGCAGATCATTTTCTGGTTACTGGCGGCGACGGACGGTCATGCAAAGAATTTCAGTATCGCCCATCTTCCTCAAAACCGTTATCACATGACGCCGCTTTATGACATTTTGTCCGCCTGGCCGGTAATTGGAAACGGAAATGACAAAATTGCGTGGCAGAAATGTAAGCTGGCAATGGCGGTGCGGGGTAGCAGTAATTATTACCTGATTAATAAAATCCATCGGCGGCACTGGATTAAACAGGGAGAAGCCACCGGGCTCAATAAAGAGCAGGTCTGCGCGATGATAGAAGAGATCATCGCGCAGACGACCGATGTTATTGATAATGTGGCTAAGCGTCTGCCCGACTCGTTCCCAAATGAATTATCTGAATTTATTTTTAATGGCATGAGAAAGCAGCTAGCGCGGTTGGTGAGTCAACCTTGAACAACATTTATGCCCATAAAAAAGCCCGCCGATTTCTCAGCGGGCTCCCTATTTGTGACGGCCTAACGCTTACTTCGCATCAGGCAACGCATATGCGATCACGTAGTCACCGCGTTCTGCGGACTGACGTGCGCCACCGGCGCTGATGATGATGTACTGTTTACCGGTTTTCGGCGACACGTAAGTCATCGGGCCGGACTGGCTTCCAACTGGCAAACGGGATTTCCAGATCTCTTTACCGTTTGCGGTATCGAACGCACGCAGATAGAAATCCTGTGTACCGGCGAAGAACAGCAGGCCGGATTGCGTAGACAGGCTGGCGCCCAGCGTTGGCATACCCACTTCCATTGGCATACGCATTTTGATGCCCAGCGGGCCGGTGTCCTTCACCGTACCCACCGGCACCTGCCAAACGATTTTGCCCGTTTTCAGGTTAACCGCAGACATCGTGCCGAACGGGGGTTTCTGGCAAGGAATGCCCAGCGGAGACAGGAATCGCTCGCGGACTGCACCGAACGGCGTACCGTCCATTGGCACCATGCCCATCTCGATTCCGCTCGCCCCGGTTGGGACGTTGGCACGCGGCACCATGTAGTTCGCCAGACCCAGGCGCATATCATTCACGAACATGATGGCGTTGTTCGGGTCAACGGAGACGCTGCCCCAGTTCATGCCGCCCAGAGATCCCGGGAATTGCAAGGAGCGATCCAGACCCGGAGGCGTATACACACCCTCGTGACGCATGCCTTTAAACTCGATGCGGCATAGCAGTTGATCCATTGGCGTTGCCCCCCACATATCAGACTCCTTCAGCGTCTGGTTGCCGATGTTTGGCATACCGACAGAGAAAGGCTGAGTTTTGGAGTAGCGTTCACCTGGAACATTACCCTGTGGTACTTCACGGTTTTCTACTTTTGCGACCGGCTGCCCGGTTTCGCGGTTCAGCATGAAGATCATGCCCTGTTTTGAGGTCTGCACCAGTACTGGCGTGCTGCCACCTTTGTCATTCGGCAGGTCGTACAACAGGGGCTGTGACGGCAGGTCGAAGTCCCACAGATCGTGATGAGTGGTCTGGAAGGTCCAGCGGACTTTGCCGGTTGCCGCGTCAACAGCAACCACAGAAGAACTGTATTTGTCGTCCAGTTCGGTGCGGGTACCGCCGAAGAAGTCCGGCGTTGCGTTGCCGGTTGGCATGTAGATCAGACCCAGTTTGGGATCATACGACATGGCTGACCAGACGTTCGGCGTACCGCGGGTGTAAGTCTGACCTTCCGGTGGCAGTTTGGTGATGTTCGGATTACCCGGATCCCATGCCCAAACCAGTGCACCGGTGTGTACGTCAAAGGCACGAACTACGCCCGGGGGTTCGCCGGTGGAGAAGTTATCTGCCACGCGGCCACCGACCACCACCAGGTTACCCGCGACCAGCGGGGTAGAGGTTTGCTGGTAGTAGCCAGGTTTGACTTCACCCATGCCGACTTTCAGATCAACCACGCCGTTGTCACCGAAATCAGCGCAAGGCTTGCCTGTATCCGCGTTAATGGCAATCAGACGCGCATCAATGGTTGGCAGGAACAGCCGACGTTCGCAGGTGCCGCTGACGGTACCGCCGGTCGCTGCTGGTGCTTGCGGTGCATTCGACGCAGGCACAGCAGCTTCGGAAGCTGCTGTTGAGATTGCTGGATCAGCGGCGGGCGTGGCCGCAGCCTGTGCTGTCGATACCTGTGGCGCCGTGCTGTTTTCAAAGTAACCCAGGCCACGGCAACGCTGCCAGTTAGGCGCGGTAGAGTTGGAGTCATAAGACCACAGCTTTTTACCGTCATCTACATTCAGGGCGATCACCTTACTGTAAGCGGTACAGACAAACAGCTTGTCACCGATTTGCAGCGGGGTGTTCTGATCTTCCGCGCCGGAGCCGTTGCTCTGGGGGATATCGCCGGTATGGGCAATCCATGCAACCTGAAGTTTATCCACGTTGGTTTTGTTGATCTGATCTAATGCAGCAAAACGGTCGCCAGCGGTGGTATTGCCCCAGCTTTCCCAGTTCTTCTGTTCTGCAGCTTTATCTACCGGCTTTACTGGCACCTGGTCGTTGTCAGCACTGATGATTGGCGTTGGTACAAAGGTATTGCCGAATGCTGCAATCAGTGCAACGGCCAGTACAGCAGCCAGCGAGAAGCTTGGACCTTTACGCGCCACCAAACCCGCTCGCGTTTTGAGCAGTGGGTAAGCCAGTGCGACCAGAAAAGCCAGTACGCCGAACGTGAACAGGCGGGAGAACAATGGCCAGAACGTGAAGCCAGCGTCCCAGACAGCCCAGATAATAGAGAGGACAAAGGCGGCCGCGTAGAGCCATGCGCCTGACGGTTTACCTTTAAAAATCAAAATGGCGGAAACGATGAGCGCCAGACCCATCAGCAGGAAGTAAACACTTCCTCCCAATGTGGCCAGATAGGCGCCACCGATACCCAGTGTCAGACCGATGACGAGCATCAGTGCACTCAGTAGCCAGAGCAGCCAGGCCCATTTGCTATGTGTTGTTGGCATGATTTATCTCACTGCATAGTGTTGAGAACGATTGATTAAAGGCTGGTAACACATAATGACGCCTTGTCATTAAACGAACCAAGTAGAACAATTTTGCGAAAATAGTAATGCTTATCACCAAGGTTGTGAATGTGTAACGAAGATTTTGAATTTAGGTAAATTTTTTTTGTTGGGTTGTTATTTATACAGTGTGATTTTATTTATTGATTTTAAAGAATAAAATAAAGTTTGTTATTCAATATCAAGAATTTTACATGAATTAATATGCTTTTTTCATCTAATCAATCGTGTCAAAGGGATGAGGCTTCCCCATGCCTTTAAGAGAGAACGTTTACATTCTGGACTTATTGGTACGATTCAGGCGAACCCGAGGGGCATTGACAAGTCACCATTCAATGAATGGTTTCATCTCTCAGGTGCTCTCCTCCACCAGACGACTGGCGGGAATACCACCAGATAGACAACGCTCCGTGAGGATTCGAAGTGTTTGATGATAAGCCTGCGGCGTGCCGCTGACTATCGGCCGCCCGAGGTGTCTGCCGGGCACGTTGTGCAGGTTTAAGCGCTGTTACTTCACCCCTCGTGGACATCGACGACCTTCCTCTGCGATTTTCTCATTTAGTTACAACATACCCATATGTGGAAGGATTTCCTGTCAGTGCATCCTGCCTGTGTTGGCGCGTTGTCTTCGCTGCTGGTGCCCTGTCTGACTGCTTTGCAGGCAAAAATAGCCGCAGGGCAGGCGAGTTCTGGTTTAGCTAAAATGCGTCTAATTAATATCGTAACGATCACTACGAAATTAGTTGACGGTGCGAGCCTAATCACGTTTTATAGCCGCATTACACCTGCTCCATTCACTTAAAAAAATTATCAGGATAACGATCATGACTGAGTGCACATCGACTGACGCCCAGCCACACCCCTCTGCTTTTCAGCGCTGGTTGGGCGTACTTTCACTGGCCTGCGGCACCTTCGTGCTGATCAATACCGAATTTCTGCCCATCGGCTTATTGACGCCCATTGCCCGCTCGCTGAATGTCACCGAAGGGCAGGCCGGTCTGGCAGTGATGCTGCCTGGCATGGTGGCGGCCATCTCAGCCATCCTGCTTATTCTTTTTTCGCGTCAGCTGAACCGCCGGACGCTGCTGCTGACGCTGTCCGGACTGCTGATTTTCTCCAATGCGGCCGCCATGCTGGCGCCGTCGTTTACCGTTTTGCTGATCGGACGCATTATTCTCGGTGTGGCTGTCGGTGGATTCTGGTCATTCGCCATTCCGGCTGGACGTCGTCTGGTGCCTGAAGCACAGGGCGCGCGGGCGATTTCACTTATCAGCGCCGGTGTGGCAATTGGCACGGTGGCCGGGGTGCCTGCGGGGGCCTTTATTGGGGAGTTATACGGCTGGAGGATGGCCTTTACCCTAAACACCGGGCTGGCGGTGGCTGTCTTTATATTGCAATGGGCGACGTTGCCTTCGCTACCCGCCAATCAGTCTATGAACGCACGGACACTGTTCAGCGTGGCGAAAATCCCCGGTGTGCGGTATGGCCTGATCATTGCGCTATTTATGGCTTCGGCGCACTTCTCGGCCTATACCTACCTTGAGCCCTGGTTACGTTTTCAGGTTCGTCTGGCCCCGTCTGATTTGTCGTTGTTGCTGATGGGCTACGGCGCGGCGGGCCTGATCGGTACCTTCCTGACCGAGGTCACGGTGCGTGAGTTTGGCGTGAAACGGACCTTCCTGATAAATATGCTGCTGCTCGGTGTCGCGGTATTTGCTGCTTCGCAACTCAGCGAAAGTACCGCAACCGCCTCATCGCTGGTGGTGCTGTGGGGACTGGCCTTTGGTGCGCTGCCGGTCTGCCTCAATATTTGGTTATATCAGGCAGCTCCGACGATGTTTGAAGCGGCCTCTGCATTGACGGTGTTTATCTTCCAGATTGCTTTGGCCAGCGGCGCTTTCTTCGGCGGTATTCTGGCGGATACGCGGGGCACCAGCAGCGCTTTCATGCTGGGCGGGGTTCTGGCACTTCTGGCCGTCGTGACGATTTTCCTGACGCGCCCGCAGCCCGTTGCGCGCGTGGTTCCGCTGGAGTAACAGTTCTCGGCTTGCTGCAATAAGCCGCCTCTCTTAGAATCGGTTGCCATGAAAACAGAGAAACTTTCCACCGGCAAAGCGCGCGGCAGACCGCGTTCTTTTGACCGTGACACTGTACTTGAACGGGCCATGCGCCTGTTCTGGTCGCAGGGCTATGAAACCACCTCGATGGCTGAGTTGTTGGCGGAAATGCAGGTCACGCCGCCGAGTGTTTACAGCGCGTTTGGTGATAAAGAGGGGCTATTTTTACAGGCGATTGAGCGCTATAACCACGGGCCCGGCAGCTATCAGCAGGAAGCCTGCAAAGAAGAGACCGCCAAAGCCGCCGTGAGCCGAATTCTGCATGAAGCGGCGCGCTCGTTTGTCGACCCGCAAACCCCACCGGGCTGTATGCTGGTGGTCTCAACGGTAAACTCATGCCCGGTCTCCTCGCCGGTGCAGAAGGCGGTGAATGCCGCACGGCATCAATCCGAATGTGCGCTGAAAGCGCGTATCGAGCAGGGCATTAAAGACGGTGATGTCCCGGCCACGGCTGATGCAGCGGGGCTGGCCAGCTTTTTCGGCACGCTGTTAAACGGCATGTCGATCAAAGCGAAAGAGGGGGCGACCGAGGAGGAGATGCTGGCGATTGTCGAAAACGGCCTGCGGGTGTGGCCTGACGGGCAGGCGTGAAAGGAATAAAAAAACGGCGCACCTTATAAAGTGCGCCGTTTTTTATGGGCGTTATTTCAGTTCCGGCCAGTACTCTTTATTGGCTTCAATCAGATCATCCAGAATGGCTTTGGCGACGGACGCACTCGGCACGGTTTTCGACAGCGTGATCGCCTGCCACAGTTTCAGGTAAGATTTTTCAACCCAAGCCTCGACCACCAGTTTCTCCACAGCGACTTGCTGGCTCATCAACCCGTGCTGGAACAATGGGATCTTGCCAACGGTCAGCGGCTCCGGCCCGTGGCTGCCGACCAGGCAAGGAATTTCAACCATCGCTTCCGGATCGAAATTATTAATTGCCCCCTGGTTTGGCACAATCAGCAGCATTCTTTCCTGCGTGTTAAAGGCAATCGCGGTGGCGAGGTCAACGATGTATGACGCATGTTCATCAATTTCCAGCTCGCCTGCCGACGATTTACCGGCCTGCGTGATGGCCGCGCAAGAGCTGAATACGTGCTTCTCGCGGTGCTCCATGACTTCATTGGCGCGGGTGTGTTCCGGGTTGGCGTGTGCCACTACGTAGTCCGGATAGAGGTAATATTTTAAATAGGTGTTCGGGAAGGTGGATGGGTCCAGTGCCCATATGTCTTTGGCTTTAGCAAAGGTATCGTTCCAGCTGGCCTCTACACCCGGTTCATCCGTTGGCGGCACATAACCATGTTTTGCCACGTGTTCGCGGATTTTTGGCATCAGATCGTTGCCCTGCAAATCCTCGATCGATGTCCACCAACCAAAGTGATTAAGCCCGTAATAGCGTACGCGCATCTCTTTGCGGGATTTCAGCCCGGCGATCTGCGCCATGCGGCCTTCAATACCAATTGGCATATCGCAGATGTTAAGGATTTTAGAGTTTGGACGTAAGCGACGGGTGGCTTCGGCCACGATGGCCGCCGGGTTCGAATAGTTGAGCATCCAGGCATTCGGCGAATATTTTTCCATAAAATCGACAATTTCCAGCACGCCGCCAATCGAGCGCATGCCGTAGGAAATCCCACCTGGACCGCAGGTTTCCTGGCCTACCACACCGTGGCGCAGCGGAATCTTTTCATCTTTTTCGCGCATCGGATATTTACCGACGCGGATGTGCGCCATGACGAAATCGACGTCGGTGAAGGCCGCTTTCGGGTCGGTGGTATAGCTGAATTCAATCTCAGGGGCCTGCTCTTTCAGGATCACCTTGCAGGCCTCGGCCACGATTTCCTGGCGCGCACCGTCGTTGTCATAAAACTTGATGGCCCGCAGGGGGAACCTCTGCTGATTAGCCAGCAACATCAATACGATACCCGGTGTAAACGTACTGCCACCGCCTGCCACGACTACTGAAAATTTCTTCATCATACTGCCTCCGTAAGGGATGATTCTGTCGGGGTGGGGCCCCCGGCGTTGGATGGTGTAACCCGTGTTTCTTTCATCAGAGATTCAATCTTGTCGCGCACCTGAGGGACATGCAGACCGACGATGATCTGAATGCCGTTGCCGCGCCGCACGACACCGTGTGCGCCGAGAGCCTTAAAGACGTCATCACTCTGCGTCAGTGCCATATCAGCGAGGGTGATACGCAAGCGAGTGGCGCAGTTGCTGAGATTGAGGATATTGGCCGCGCCGCCCAGCGCGCTGAGGATCCCGGCTGCCGGGCTTGCTGGCGAACCGCTGACAGTGCTGTTTTTACGCGCCAGATAATCGGCTTTGTTGTAGAGCTTGATTTCGCTCTCTTCGCGTCCCGGCGTTTTCAGGTTGAGACGCAGGATCAGCGTGCGGAAGACCAGGAACCAGACGCCGGTAAACACCAGGCCAATCCCAATTTGCTTGAACATCATCGAGGCATGGTTGTGGTACATCGGGATCCAATTCTGCGGCAGGAACTGGTCGAGCAGGCCGCCACCCATATTGCCGACCACGCCGGCCATATACATCAGCGTTGCCATAGTGGCAGAGAGCAGGGCGTGGACCGCAAACAGCAGCGGTGAAATAAACAGGAAGGTGAATTCCAGCGGTTCAGTGATGCCCACCAGCATGGCGGTAAGGGTCGCCGGGATCAGCAGTCCTGCTACCTTGACCCGGTTTTCCGGTGCCGCCGTGGCGTAAATGGCCAGCGCGATCCCGACCGAGCCGAAGACTTTTGAGTTGCCGTGCAGCGCAAATCCGCCTTGCGGGAATAAGGTTTTCAGCGGCTCAGTGCTCTGGCTGAAGGCTTGCAGATGCTCAGCCCAGTAGACCTGAATGCCGCCTTCTACGGCCGCAGGGCCGAAAATAAACGGGCCGTAGACGAAATGATGCAAGCCGGTCGGGATCAGGATACGTTCAAGGAAGGTGTAGACCCAGACGCCAAGTGCCCCGGAGACCAGCATGAAGTGTTGCATCGATAGGATGCCCATCTGCACTTTGGGCCAGACCAGCAGCGTCACCCAGGCAAGCGGGATCATCAGCAGGAAAGCGACAATCACCACAAATGAACTACCCTGGAAAATACCTATAAATACCGGCAGCTGTTTATCAAATAAATGATTGTGAATCGACGTTACAACGCCGGAAATAATAATGGCACCAATAATACTGGTATCGAGAGTTTTAATTCCGGCAATCATGGCCAGGCCACTTTGTCCGCCGGGTTCAGCATTGAAATTAACACCGAAATAATCGCCCCATGTTATTCCCATGGCATTAATTAAATAATTCCAGGTCATAAAACTGACCAGTGCGGCCAGACAGGCGCGTCCCTGCGCATGTTTTGCGAGACCAATCGGCAGGCCGACGGCGAAAATCAACGGCATGTTGCGAAAGACCGTCCACCCACCTTCTTCAATGATATGAACAATTTGAGCAAACAGGTTGTCAGGGTTGGTGAGCGATTCACCGACAAACATCGGATTTTGCAGCATGATGGCGATCCCCACCACCATGCCTGCAAACGGAAAAAGCAGCACGGGCGTGAACATCGCACCGCCAAAACGTTGAATTTGACTGAGCATAAATTATCCTCATATTACTTCCGGGTCAGAGTTTTTTTAATGGGCTATTTAGTGGCGTCTGTTGTTTTATTTCTGATCAGAGAGTAGGAACATTAGAAAATAACGTCGCAGAACGATTTATCAATTCGTGATCGCATTCATGCTTTTTATGCACGGCAAGTGATCTACATTTGGCATGATTTGTATACACTGAAAGAAGTGCGGGAATTTTAGTTGCGAAAATTCAGATTAAAGATGATTTTTTTCAATAGATTGACTGAGATTTAACCCGGTCCCTACCTGCTTTCTTTCGCTAAAAAGAGGTCTGCCAGTGATCTACAAAATAATTGCCGAACGCTTGCGAATTCGCATTAATTCTGCCGATTACGGCGTGGGAGACGCATTGCCGAGTGAAAAAGCGCTGGCCGCTGAATTTGGCGTATCACGCATGACGCTGCGTAACGCGGTGGATCTGCTGGTGGAGTGGGGGCTGGTGCGCCGCCGACACGGCAGCGGAACCTACGTGGCGCAAAAAGATGTGCAGCACGAGACGCGCGGGCTGATGGGGTTTTCGGAGCTGATGAAACAGTTGGGAAGGCCAACGGTCAGTAAGGTGCTTGAGTTCCAACTGATGGGCGCACCGCCGGCCATTGCCAGCCAGTTGCGTATCAAAACCGATGAACGCATCTATTATTCCCGCCGGGTGCGCTCAGTGGAGGGGAAACCTCTGGTACTGGAGGACAGTTACATGCCTTGCCGTTTGTTTGCCAATCTGTCAGTAGCACATCTTGAAGGCTCGAAATTCACCTATATCGAAGATGAATGCCATATCTGCATCGCCGGAAATTACGAGAGTTTCAGCCCGATCCTGGCCGACAGCACGGTGGCGGGTTTACTGCATGTGCCGGAAGGTACGCCGTTGCTGCGTCTTACTTCGCTCTCCTACAGTGACACTGGCGACTATCTGAATTACTCGGTGATGATCCGCAACGCGAACGAATACCACGTCGATTACCACTTGCAGCGCTCAAAATAATTCTTCACGGCGTGCAATTTTTTACAATCCTGTCCTCTGCGGACCTGCGCATACTTGCCCATCATCATGATTAAACACCTGAGGAATATCGTATGACGTTGTTATTGAGCCGCACCCAGCCTGAGCGGGTGAGCTGTACCGCCACGGTTTTACAGTCCGGTACCGATGAGAAAGGACACTACTTTATCACCGCTGAAACCGTGTTTTACCCGCAGGGCGGCGGGCAGATGTCGGATGTGGGCAGCGTGATGCACAATGGTCACTCCTTTGCCGTAAAACAGGTGCTGATGATCGCGGGTGAGGCCCGCCATTATCTGGCCGATGCACAGGGCGCGCCGGAAGAGGGCGAAAAAGTACAGCTGGAGATTGACGCGGCATTTCGCCAGCGGGCGTCCGTTGCCCATACGGCGGGCCACCTGATTTCCCATGTAGTTGAAACCCTGATGCCTTCACTTATACCCGCCAAAGGCCACCATTTTTTGCCGGGTTCTTATGTGGAATTCAGCGGTAATAGCACCTTATCCGCTGAACAATTGCTGGAGCAGGTGAGGGAAAAGGTGCAGCAGGCCATTGATGACAATCTGCCGGTCTCGACCGGCACGCTCAGCTTTGAGGTGATTGCGCGTCTGCGCCCTGAGCTGGCGTGTGCCATTCCGCAAAATGAGGAGATCCGCACGGTGACAATTGGCGACTATCTGCCGTTTGCCTGCGGCGGCACCCATGCGGCCAGCACAGGTGCGTTGCAGGGGCTGGAACTGCGCAAAATCAAAGTAAAAGATCGGATGAAAATCAGCTATGAAATCGCGTAAAACTGACTGATTTTACCGGGCTTTATGCAGCAGGCTGCCTGTATTACGCAGGCGGCTGACGCTGATAAGAATCGCCAGTACTGTGGCAGCGACGGCCACCCACAGGCTCAGCCGGACCGCTTGCGCTTCCTGCATAACGCTTTTGAGCGGATCGCTGGCGGACTGCACGTAGATTGAAAGAATAATGCCGACAAAAGCCGCGCCCAGACACTGGCCGAACGTGCGCATGATTGCCAGCACGCCCGAGGCATAACCGCTGTTCTCACGGGAAGCGTTCGACAACATCTCACGGTTATTCGGGCTCTGGAAGCAACCAAACCCAATGCCACACAACAAACTGCGCAGGCCGATATCCCACACATTGGCATGGTCGGGGAGCTGCGCCAGCAACACCAATCCAGCCGCAAACAAACATAATCCTACCGTAGAAATGATGGCAGACGGGTAACGGTCCGCGAGCCGCCCTGCATGGGGCGCGGCCAAAATAATGCCGATGGGCCAGGGGGTAAATAGCAGCGCCGAATAAAACGCGCTGTAGCCGTACACACTCTGGAAAAGAAACGGTAACGCAATGAAGGTCATGCCCTGGCTGATAAAGGAGGCCAGTGACGTAAGCGCGGCGAGTGAAAAACGCGAAGAGGCGAACATAGTAAGCGGAAGCAAAGGCTTAGGCGCGCGGCGCTGACGCCAGACAAAGGCAACGCCTGCGACAATGGCAGTCACTCCATAAGCGATTGCCGTGTTCAGATCACTCAAAGTTTGTTGTGCTGCCCCCTCAGGTCGGGAGAAGGCACCCGCCGCCATGATCAGTGCACCGAGTGCAATAGCAGACAGTATAGCTCCTGCGAAATCAAAGGGTTCACGGGAGGAAGCCGGGTCGCCGGGGATCACCCGCAGCGTCAAGATCACCGCAACAATACCGAGCGGAATATTGATGGCAAACAGCCACTGCCAGCTCATGGCCGACAATATTGTCCCGCCAATCACCGGAGAGATGGCAGTGCTGGTGGCAATCAGTAAAGCATTAAGGCCCAGTATTCGCCCAAGCACGCGGTTAGGGAACACCGAGCGCAGAATGGCAGGCCCGATACTCAGCGTGGCTGCACCGCCAATGCCCTGCAATACGCGCATGATAATCAGCATATCGAGTGACGAAGAGAGCGCGCAGCCAACCGAGGCCAGCGTAAAGACGCCAAGGCCCGTCGCAAACAGCGCCCGGAATCCTACCCGTCCGGCCAGCGCGGCAAAGATGGCCAGCGTCATGGCCGCCGACAAAAGATAGCCGTTGGATACCCAGACGGCGGAACCGGCGGTGACATTCAGCGCTCGCGCTATCTGCGGCAGTGCTACGTTCACCATCGAACCGTCAAACACCGCCATGGTGGTCATCATCATGACGGCGGTCATGGCGAGACCCCGCTCGCGGCCGGGAAGCCCCTCATCGCCAGGTTGGTCGGAGAATAATTCCATCTATACGCCCTCAGTTTATGTCCGTTTGTTTTCAGTGCCGCCACTATAACCATGAGTGAGATAAGGCGGAAGGCGCAGCATTTGCATTAATTACCTGCACCAGACGCCTTCCCACATTTTGCCGGTGGAGATACAATGCGTTATGACTGAACCTGATCTGAACTTACTCATTGCACTTGATGTGCTGTTGGCCGAAGGCAGTGTAGCGGGGGCGGCGCGCCGTCTGGGGTTGAGCGCCTCGGCCATGAGCCGTACCCTCAGCCGATTGCGTGCGGTCACGGATGACCCGTTGTTGGTTCGCGCCGGGCGTCACATGGTACTGACGCCTTACGCAGAAGAGATCCGCGAACGCACACAAAATGCGGCCTTTGAGGCGCGTGCGGTGCTTCGCCCTTCGTCGACTGTCCTCAATTTAGCTACTCTTGAGCGCACATTTATCCTGCGATCTAACGACGGTTTTGTGGTGAGCTTTGGTGCCTCACTGATTGCCGCCGTCGCTGCAGTGGCTCCTAAAGTATGTCTGCGATTCGCGCCGAAGCCGGAGAAAAGTGCAAAAAGTTTGCGTGAAGGGCGGGTCGATCTTGAGGTGGGTGTTTTAGGCAACATGGGACCGGAAATTCGCCTGCAGACGCTGTTCCGTGACCGCTTCATGGGCGTTGTGCGAAAGGGGCATCCGCTGGAACAGGAAACCGCCATAACTCCCGCGATGTATGCGTCATTCGGGCATGTGGTGGTGTCGCGCCGTGAACACCATGTGGGGCCGGTAGACGTTGCGCTGGCTGAACTGGGCCTGCAGCGCCGGATCGCCGCCGTTGTGCCCGGTTTTTCCGCTGCGGTTGCAGTGGCTCAGGCCTCCGACCTGGTGGCGCTGGTTCCCGCCTCGTTTCTGATTAACCAGCCAGTCATTGAGCGCAATGGCTCGGCCGCGACACTGTATGCCTTCACACTTCCTGTAAACACGGAGGAAATCACGCTCTCACAGATGTGGCATCCGCGTTCCGACGTCGACCCAGCGCACCGCTGGCTGCGGCAAATGGTACTGAGCGTTTGTCGTCAAAAACTAGCCGAATGAAAATGTGCAAAAAGTCCCGTACTTTTAATGCATAGGTTATGTCTTTTTCATATTTGCCAGCAGGCAGACTGTTTGAAAATATAAGACTTTAGCGGTCATAACACCTATAAGCTCCGCCTACGGAGCAGATCGTTTTGTTTTGGCTTATTTCACACAGTTTAAGGACAACCTTTTCCATGCGCACCTCTCTGAAACATGCAGTAAAAATCTCCCTGCTTTCTGTCTCCCTCGCCTCGGCGCTGATTCTCAGCGGTTGCGGGCCGAAGAAAGAAGATAACCATATCAAAGTGGGCATTAGCGCGGGCATCGACCAGCCGTTATGGGACGCGGTAAAAAAAGTCGCCAAACAGAAATACAATCTCGATGTGGAAGTGGTGACCTTCACCGATTACGTTCTGCCGAACTCGGCGTTGAGCAGCGGCGACATTGATGCCAACTCCTTCCAGCACGGACCGTATCTGGACAAACAGGTCAAAGAGCGTGGTTATAAGCTGGTGGCCGTGGGCAATACCTTTGTCTATCCGATTGCCGGCTATTCGCGCAAAATCAAATCTGTTTCTGAACTGAAAGACGGTGCGCAGGTGGCGGTGCCGAATGACCCGACTAACCTTGGTCGCTCTTTGTTGCTGTTGCAAAAACAGGGGCTGATCAAACTTAAAGATAATGTAGGCTTATTGCCGACGTCGTTGGATATCGTGGAAAACCCGAAACACCTGAAAATTGTAGAAATCGAAGCACCGCAACTGACCCGTGCCATTGATGACGACAAAATTGACCTCGCCGTGATCAACACTAATTACTCCAGCCAGGTTGGCCTGACGCCGACTAAAAATGGTCTGTTTGTCGAAGACAAAGATTCACCGTATGTGAATGTGATTGTGGCGCGGGAAGATAATAAAGACAGCCAGAAAGTGAAAGACCTGGTGAAAGCCTATCAAACGGATGAAGTGGCTGCCGCCGCCGAAAACATCTATCACGGTGATGCGGTGAAAGGCTGGTAAGGATTATAGAATCCTAAGATTTTAGGATTGTATGATTATTACTGGAAAATCAGTAAATTAGTAGGTTGAAGGTGCAACGCCAAAAGCCTGCCGGAAAGCGCGGTTGAAATGGCTCTGGTCATAGAAACCGACGGAAGTGGCAATATCGGCAATGCTGCGGCCGGGTTTGTTCAGCCAGCCGCAGGCCACTTCCAGCCGTAGCCGTTTCAGCCAGGCGTAGGGGGTCATGCCTGTGCGCTGGCTGAAATACCGTAAGAACTGAAAGCGGTTTAACCCGCATATTCCCGCCAGCGTACTGAGAGAAATCTTCTCGGCGAGATGCGCGTAGCAATACTCTTCAATCTGCTGCCAGTGACTGTGTGACAGCCCACTTATTCTTTCAGCCCGTTTAGCCACTTTCAGTTCGACAAACAGCGGTTCCAGCATTGCCAGATATTGCTCATCGAAGGAGTGGCCTGCGGTGAAGGTTTTTTGCGTCATATGCTGATGCAGCGTGGTCAGATATTGGCTCAGCTGTGGTGCTTCAACGATGTCCGGGCGCAGCGCCAGCGTCTGGCTAACGCCTGAAAATTCTTCGGCCAGACTGTCGAGCAGCGCCGGTGTGACGCGAAAGGTGCGCAGAGAGTAGGCGCTGTTATTTTCCGGCGTACCGGTATGTATTTCTCCGGGAGGCATAATCGATATCCGTCCCGCACCCAGCACGCCATTTTGGCCGGCAAACCGCTGGCGCTGCGCGCCGTCAGCGATCAGGCCGATGTGATAATCCAGATGGAAATGCGGTTCGAAACTGAAATCGGTAAAATGGGCTTCGCCCAGCACCATGCCCGGAATATCATCCGGGCGGTAATAGCTGACGTGATCTTTTGAGCGGGCGGGCGCGGTCATGGCGGTCAGGTTTTTTTCTGTGCCAGCAGGGTTGCGAAGCGCATTTTGTATCGGTTGCCGTTTTCGTCACGCTTATGCAGTTCACCCACGTCTTCGTTATATTTCACGATATTCCAGTCCGCATAATAGTGGCGCAGTTCGCCGGGCTGGAAACTGAACGGAAAGGGAATAGGGCAGGGGTAGTCAGGGCTGTCCATGGCCGCGACAATCAGGTTGTAGCCGCCATCGCGGGTGCTGGCCTGCATATCAGCGATCAGGTTGGGAAGGGTGTCGCGCTGTAGAAACATCATCACTACCGTGGAGAGAATAAAATCATATTCTCCCTCAAAACGTCGGGTATTAAGGTCGGCCTCGCTGGCGGTGATGTTGTGCAGGGATTCCGCGCGGATAATGTCGTTGAGTTTGCCGATGCTCTGAGCGTTGTGATCCCACGCGGTGACTGTCGATCCTTTCAGGTTCAGATACAGCGAGTTGCGCCCGCTGCCGCAGCCCAAATCCAGTACGTTGCCAGCAGGCACGATCGTTGCTGCGTGGATAACTTCCGAATGGGTGCGGGTCAGGCCATATTTTTCGGCGTAATAGTCTTCAGCGTTGACGGGCGTGGCGGAGTGGTTGTCCATAGGGAGGCCTCATGTGTCCATTGTCAAAAAGATGCGCGCTATTATCCTCTTAAACAGGTATTTTGCATTCCACTTTTTCCGTCAACGGACAGGAAATATCTCCACATAAGAGGGCTTTTGTTGCCTCATTGCCTGCAAAGGGTGTACACCACGCTACCTACGCCGTTCTCCATTTCGCAAACGCCTCCAACTCTCTGCATACCGATTTTTTCCAATACATGGCGCGATGCGAGATGGTTCTCACGTACCAGCGCCGAAATTTCCCGCAGTTTAAGTTGCTCGAAGCCGAAGTCCAGTGAGGCGAGGGCAAACTCAGTGGCTAAACCTTTGCCCCATGTTGAGGTGGAAAAGCGGTAACCCAGATTGATATTACGGGTTTCATCCACTTTACGGCGGCTAAGACCACCAAAACCGATGATCTCTGCCGGGGCGCTACGCAGTGAGATGGCCCAGTGACCGAAACCGTGCAACGGCCACTGGCTCAGCCAGCCCGCCAGTATGGTTTGGGCGAAATCGAGATTGGGGTAGGGGCCCGCCGGATTAAACAGGTTGGTCTGCGGATCACCATAAATGGCATAGAGCGCATTCGCATCACCCGCAATCACCGGCCGCAAATACAAACGTGCTGTCTCAATAATCATAGAATTGCACTCTGAAACGAGGGATAAGGTCAGCTTAGTGGCTGAGCGTTAAGTTACCACTGCCACGTAGTAATTAATCAATGAAGGCAGCGACTTTTTTGCGGGTAGGGTTAGTTTGATTGAATGACAAACACCTGCTTACGTTGTAACAAACACCCATGATGATCTGGCGAAAAGAATGGCGCGGCTCGTCTCGCTGTGACTTGGTGCGGAGTATCTGCAGTGGCGTTGCGCGGAGCGGGCTACGTTATTTTGTCTGGCATATTGCTGGTCTGTTCAACGTCATCTGCAAAAAAATCACCCGCTTCAGGCGTTGCAGTGTCTTTCTTCATGCTGGCCGCCGGGAAGTCGTGTTTACCTCTGGCCAGCATCCATAAACTCTCACTTTCCAGAAGAGAGCAGTTCCAGACCCGCGATGGCGAACAGGGCGCACAGCCCTCCCTCGATCACCCGCCGCAAGCGGGTATAAAAGGCGACCATGGTTGCCGTCGAGAACAACACCGCGTAGCCGCCAAAAACAAGTATCCCGAGCAGAGCGCAACCGCCAATGATCGCAGGCAGAACGTCAGCCGCCGCATTTTGCCGCAGGCCCAGCGACATGATGGCGATCCACGACAATACTGCCTTGGGATTACCCACATGCATAAGGACACCCTGACGATAGAGCCCGGCATAACGGCTAGGCGGCTGGCCTGTCTGCATCTTTACCCGGTTAGAATCCGGTTGCATCGCCGATCTGCCCGTGCGAAACGCCAGATAGAGCAGGTAAACCCCGCCTAAAACCTTGATGATCACTAGTACGTCCGCGTAAGCCGCGAGCACCGCGGACATTCCCGTTGCGGCAAGCATTGCCCAGAAGAATGAGCCTGTCACAACGCCGCTAGCCAATACCAGAGCAGGGTTACGGCCATCGCGCATCGCCGTTGCCATGATAGCCATATTGCTGGGGCCGGGGCTTACCGTCGTGAGGAGATAAGTGCCGTAAACAAGCATCATCTGGCTGGTGATCATAGTAAGCCCTCGGGTTGGTGCTGCAATCTGTTATGCGGAATATAGACATAAAAATGCATACGGAATTTCGGAGTAATGGATGCAGCGGTCAGTATATCCCGTGTTACACTTTTTAATTATATAAATAGTGTCACGTGACACTATGGAAGGAAATGACATGCGTTTGCAATCCCCCTGGGTACCTCGCCTTGCGGACATTGAGGGCAGCACGGCTGATCGCCTGGTGCTCGCGCTGGCGGACGATATTATCGAAGGGCGTTTGCAAGCCGGAGACCGGCTGCCTGCCCATCGCGATCTCGCCTGGAAACTCGGAGTCGGTCTTGGCTCGGTCACGAAAGCTTATGGCATCCTTGAAAGACGTGGTCTGACGCGAAGTGTTAAGGGGCGCGGAACCTTCGTGACGATTCTGCAGGCGCAAGGTGGCAGGGAGATTGACCTGTCATCGAACACGCCACCGCCCATGCTCAATGACCGCCTTCTGGCGCGAACGCTGGCCGTCATTGCGAAGAAGATTGATGCCGACCAGCTTAATCTTTATGCGCCGCCCACCGGGCATCCTGAACACCGGCGCATCCTTTCTCGTTGGCTTGCAACGTTAGGCGTACCAACCGATGCGTCGCGTCTTGTGCTGACAGGCAACGCCCGTCAGGCTATTGCGCTGGCGTTTAATCTGGCTTGCGGTCCGCAAGGCGTCATCCTGACTGAGCGGCTCACTTATCCCGGGGCTATCGCACTGGCCCGGCTCAACGGATATCGGATGCGCGGTGTTGATATCGATGAGGAAGGAATCATCCCCGCAGCCTTGGTCAGAGCACTTGCCAGCGAGCAGGGCCCACACAAAACGGTCTATCTTACGCCGACGCTGCACAACCCCTCCACGGCCACTATGGGAGTGGTGCGCCGAAAGGCGATTGTCGAAATATGCCGTTCTCATGGCGCGACGATCATTGAGGACGGCGTTTACCACTTTGCTGCGTCAGACCTTCCCCTGCTGGCAGCATTGGCACCGGATATCACGCTTCACGTCAACGGACTGTCGAAGTCCCTGGGGCCGGGTTTGCGTATTGGCGTGCTTTCGCTTCCGTCCGGCATGATGAAGGCGGCCGCGGATAGGGTGCGCGATATGCCGATGGAACCGGCACCTCTCTCCTGTGCACTGGTGGAGGAGTGGTTGACTAAGGGCGTGATCGCTTCAGTTCAACAGGATCTGGGACACGAAGCCCGCCGTCGGTCGAATCTGGCGGCTTCACTCCTCGGCACCTTTGGTCTCGTCACGGGGGAGGGGGCGTTCCACGTCTGGTTGCCTGCGCGGGCTGATATCGCTGCTGACCTGGTGGCAGCAGCCTCTGCCGCAGGTATCAGGGTGACGCCCCCTAAAGCCATCATGGTTGACCAGGGGGATCATTTGACGGGTATTCGCTTGTGTCTGGGTGGCCCGTCGTTTAACGAACTGACCGCGGCACTGCAAGCATTCGCTGAGCTGTTAAGACACTCCCAATACGCCGGCGTCGGTAAAGGCTATTGAGTCGACAATCGGCGTGAAGCTCCGCTGATATTTCACCGTTAACGTCTGGCGATGGGGGAGCTGTCAGGTTAAATAGCAAAACAGAGTGCATGATCGTGCCACTCGTTTGCCTTCAGAAACTGTTCCCATGTCACACTGGCTGGACTGAGTTGCCGGCTCCAAAGGAGACGCCGTGTACCCGGTAGATAATGTGCTGGCAGCAGTGTGCATTAGCTCAGGTCATGCAGTGATTTATCGAGCGGTGGAGTGAGCCTCATATCGTGAAAACGTACCACCAGCCCGCCACGTTCCGGCGTACAGCACATGACGCCAATAAGGTATTTTTGCGCATAAGGGAAGTGGGCGAGTCGCAGCAGCGGCCAGGTCTCCCCATCGACAGAGTATTGCAGCCGCAGGCTTTCACCTTTACGGGTCAGGCGTAACCCATACTCCCTTGGGTCGCCCGGAAAAATACCGGTCGCCCAGTCTGAATGGCCAAGCGTTAATACACTGCCAATCGCCGATGCGCCGTCGTTGAATTCGATGCCGGCTTTGAGCCAGTGATGCTCATCCGTCATGAACATGATTCCGGCCTGGTCATACAGTGTGGTGAAATCGGCCGTTATTTTTACCTGGAAGGTAAAGTCTTCAGTCACTTCCGTGGCAAAAATATGGCCAGAAAAACGCTCAAAACCGTACCAGGTCTTCTGCCAGAAATCGGTTTTCTCATCAGTAATGACAGACAGAGCGCCCTGTTCCTGTTGCCACTGCGCGGGTTCGTTTATCCAGTAAAATGCGTTGTCCATTATTCATCCCTCTGTGCCATTGTGTGATTCATCTTCAGTGTGTTCGATGTCAGGAAGATATTTATCTTCATTGGGTACGGGGTCAGATAATGATTTTAGCCAGCGTCTTAATTCCTGCCACGATGTCGGACGGTTGATGGGCTGCAAAGCCCAATAAAATTGCCTGGTTTGATGATTTATTCTGGCAGTAACGAGAAAGGGGCTGTGCTCCCAAACCCGATTGACGACATTTATCGATAATCTCCCGCTCGTTTATAGAGTCGGATAACCAGCAAACAAGATGAATTCCTGAATCAGAAGGTTCAACCCTGATGCTCTTTGGAATATACCGTTGTATGGCGTCAATCATCACCTTTTGGCGTTCGTAGCAGGTTTTTCTGATCCGCCGGACATGGCGCGCGTAATGCCCTTGCGCAATAAAGGTGGCGAGGGTGGCTTGTTCTAAATAAGAAGTCCGCGTATCCGCATAATATTTGGCAATTTTGAACGCCTGAATCAGTTTTTTGGGGATGACGAGGAACCCTAAACGGAATTCAGGGAACATCATTTTCGAGAAAGTACCGGCATAAATAACCCGCTGATGTTTATCTAATCCCTGAAGGGCCTGTATTGGGGGCGCTGTGTATCTAAACTCACTATTATAATCATCCTCAAATATCCACTTTTCATTCGCTGCGGCCCATTCAAGCAGAGCAATTCTTCTTGGTAAACTTAATGTTCCACAATTGTGCCGTTGCCAGAGAAGGTGAAATGATTCTCGGCTTTGTTCATTATGTTTTTCATGATTCCACCTGGGCCATCAATAACTACTGTTATTTGGAAGACCTCTTTGTTGATCCGGCTTCGAGAGGAAAACAGGTGGGTAAACATCTGATCGAATATGTGAAACGGCAGGCACAGGACCGCCGGTGTGCCCGTTTATACTGGCACACTCAGGAAACGAATTTAACAGCGCAGAGACTTTATAATTGGGTCGCAGAAAAACCGGGCGTCATTGAATACCGAATGTCGGTTTAAATGCCTGCCAGTATTCATTTAAGCTGAATAAGCATAGAGCAGAATAAATATTCAGACGCTAAATGAAGCATCGGGCGGGAACGTCGTTGGTGCTTTATTCTTTTTGTCAGCCATGAAATATCAGGCATTCCCTACGCTATCGGCTCAGATGGAGCAGCGCATCGCGCATCGGCTGGCTCGAGATCACTATCGGGCCGGTGAAGGGTGTGTCCAAATCCACAATAACGTAAATAGCGGAGGCAATGGACAGTGCACCCAATATGATGGTTACCAACGCCAGCGCATTGCGCGGCGCTATCAATCCAAAGCTTAAAAAAATCACCATCAGCCAGAACGTCAGCATGGCGAAAAAAGGCTGGGACATGGAACTGTGGGAAACCTCAATCAGTTTCCAGCGCGCGCGGATAACCCGATCGAATTGGCTTAGGGCAACTGCCATCACCTTCTCATGATAGGCATCGTGCGGGATTAACTGGCGTGCTTCCTGTTCGGCACTGTTGAGCATCGCGCCCAGTTGGGGGTTTTCCAGGCGTTCCTGAATGTTTTCCGTTGGAACATTTTTTGGAAAGTCATCGCCGGCAGGGGCGGGTTCAGCAGACCATGTACTGGCAATGGCGGCAGCCGTATAGCGGCGCAGATTGACGCGCGCGCCGTTGGCGTCGGCACCGTAATCACGCAAGGCAACATCGAGCTGTATCAGGTCAGCCGCGTAACCGCGAAAATCATTGGTGAGTGTATCGAAGTTAGTTTTCGCCGAAGCGGTCATTAAACCGAGCACCAACGCGGCGAAGGTAAGCAACATGCCGATAACCAACTGAACCAACTGCACCGTTTCATGCGCTTTATGTTCTTCAGGCAGTAAGGGCTTGATAACCATACCGGCCAGAGTAACGGCGAGAAGCAGAGCAAACACCAGCAGGGCTGACCCGATTTCCAACATGTTTGAAGCTCCGCAGAACAAGGTTGCCTGAAAAAATACCGCCATCCCAACATGGGGCTGCTCATGAATATATATAGCGCATATCCGGTGCATTTCCGCACAAAAATATGTTTATTACCCCTGATTTTCACGAGGTCGACATCTGCTGGTACTAATAAGCATGACGGCCCAAAATATACCCGCAAACAATGACAGGGCGATACCCACGAGCACAGCAAGAAAAACCCCGTGTGAAGAGGACTGAAATGCGCTCATCAAACCGCCAAAACGGCCACGCCGAGGGCCGAACCCGTTTGTCTACTGGCGTTGAGCACCCCTGCTCCTATGCCTGCCTGTTCCTGTGGCACCTTACTCATGAGTGCCGCTGTCGCGACCGGGGTAATAATGCCTGCCGCCAGGCCGAGCGCCGGGAAAAATAACGCGATACGCCAGTAGGAGAGATGGTCAGCCATGCCAAAAGGCCAGCAAAACCCACGGCGTATAAAATGCAGCAAGCGAAGATCAGCCAAAGGGGGCCGAATACTTTATTCAGCTTCCCTGAAATTAAACTGCCCACCGTGACCATCACGGTTAAAGGTAAAAAAGCCATACCGGAATCAAAGGGTGACCATCCACGGATCTGCTGGAAATACATACTTAACAGGAAAAATAATCCATAAAACACCCATGCAGAAATGAGCGATACTCCCACCGAGGCTGAAAAAAGGGAAACCGGAACAGTGCCAGAGGCAACATAGGGTTTTTATGCCGCCGTTCCGTAAAAATAAAACCTGCCTATGAGAGTAGCGCGACGATCACCAAAAGCTGGCCGGTCAAATCTAACGCCCTTTTCTGTTTCATCTTATTGGGTGCACTAATGCGCCAGGCCAGAATGATTCCCAGCAACGCGACAGGTATGTTCAGCAGGAAAATACTCCGCCAGCCAAATAATTGAATGATCACCCCGCCAAACAGAGGCCCTGCGGCCATGGCCAATCCCCCGCATCCTGCCCAGAGTGCGATGGCTTTTGCACGCTGATGTGACTGAGGAAAGGTGCCATTAATTAATAACAACGAGGTGGGGACAAGCAGCAAAGCGCCTGTGCCCTGGAGGATTCTGGCGAAGATTAACACAGGCAACGTTGAGGAGAGTCCACAGAGCAGCGAGGCAATGGCGAACAGCAGCAGGCCCACCTTTATGCTGATTAACCATGATTCGACCAAAATCGAAGTGTGCCTTTCCTTATTAACATTCCTCACTATGAGGACGGAGCATCATGAACCAATTTCAAATTTCGGTGGTGGCTCATCGTATTGCAGAACCCGTCCGGTCGGTGATGTTGATCATGTTATCTGGTGGCGAAGCTTTTTCCGCGGGTGCGCTGGCAGAAGCCGCCGGAGTGACGGCACAAACCGCGAGTTTTCACCTGACAAAATTACGTGAAGGCGGACTGCTGAGCGTTGAGTCTGTTGGCCGCTACCGTTATTTCCGGTTAGCCGGGCGGCGAAAGATTTGCGTTTTGCACGCTGTTGTTACGACCATTTGGCCGGACAAACGGGTGTGGCTATTACGCAGGGAATGCTCAATCGTCGTTTGATTATACAAGGTGAAAATGCGCAGTACTGGCTCACTGAAGCGGGTTTCAGAGGGTTTGAGGAACAAGGTATCGAACTGGCTGAAAGGAGGGGGGGAGGCAAGACAGAGGCTATCCGCGGGTGTCTCGACTGGACAGAAAGGCAGTACCCTATTTCCGGCTCCCTCGGCGCACAAATGATGCATATGTTTATTGAGAGAAAATGGATAACCCGACGACCTGACTCAAGAGCCTTAAGGGTCACCCCCCTTGGCTGGGAGGCCTTCGAAAGGTATTTCGGTATTGGCTGCCAGAAGGGAAAGTTAACCCAGGACTTCAGCCATCCCGACAATCTGGCAAAGAGACAGCCCGCTTACGGCGGGCTTGATTTGAGTTAGCCAGAGGTTTTATTGCCTGCCCGCGACGATTTCACCGTCACGATCAAAATCCCGATTGAGATCACGATAAGACCGGTCGCCAGCGTGACCGTCAGACGTTCGCCAAGAAATATCACTGACATTAATAAACCGATCACAGGCACCCCAAGCATGGCGGTAGACATACTGGTACTCGACAGCCACATACTGGCTGCATTCACCGCCACGAAACAGAATGCCGTAGCAAAAGGCCCCATAAACATCAGGATTTCGATAAAGGAAGTCGACCCATCGCCATCATAAGGACCGTCGATGATACGCGCCATGATCACCAGGGGAATACTGGCGAGCAACATTTGCCAGGGAGCCAGTTCGTAGGCGCTGCACACACCTTTATGATGGCGCAGGTGCAAAATACAGATTGCCCATGTAAAGGAGGCGACCAACAGCATAAAATTCGCCATTACTAACGTATGGTCTCCCCAGTTAAATGTGAACGGATTAAACAGCACCACGACGCCGACGGCGCCGAGCAATGAGCCCAGCCATTGCCGGCGTGACAAGGACTCCCTGAAAAACAGCACGGCGATCGGGGTTACCCACAGCGGCGTTGTGTACGCGAGAACCGCAGAGCGGCCTGCCGGCACTTCAGTCATGGCAATGGCACCCAGGGCTGTAAAGGTCATCATTTGCAGTAAACCTACACTGGCTACTAAAGGCCAGTCTTTACGGGGTGGAAACCGTAACTTACCGGTCAGCGCCTGCAGTGCAAAAAGACAGATCCCGCCGGTCGCAAATCGTAAAGAGGAGAGCCAAATGGGTGAGATATGTGAAAGACCTGACTTCATGACGGGCCAGTTGGCACCCCAAACGATAATTGCACCGACCAGCAGCAAAATTCCCTTCAACTTGACATTATTACTGTCCACCGCAGGCGGTGAACCGGCTAAATATTTTCCCTCAGTTTCCACAATAGACTCTCCACATCTCATTATAATGTGGCAATTTTATCTGCATAATCGTGGGTAAACTTTCTCATTGCATTAGGTAAAACGTTTTATTTGAGATATTTTACCTCTAATTATTACTAATATTGGATAATTTACCTCATGAGAAAGCTAGACAAAACGGATGTCGCCATTTTGAATCTGATGCAGGAAAACTCTCGAACGACTAATGCCGATCTCGCGCGTGCGGTGAACCTGTCACCGACGCCATGCTTCAACCGGGTAAAAGCCATGGAAGAGATGGGCGTTATCAGAAAGCAGGTGACGTTATTAGAACCGGCAGTGCTGGGGCTTAACGTTAACGTCTTCATTCAGGTTAGCCTGGAAAAACAGGTCGAGGATGCGTTGAGTTTTTTTGAGCAGGCTATTAATGAGCGGCCGGAGGTGATGGAATGTTATCTGATGACCGGTGATGCCGATTATCTTCTGAGGGTATTGGTGCCTGACATTCGGGCACTCGAGCACTTCATCCTGGATCATCTGACCAAGATCCGCGGAGTCTCAAATATTCGTTCAAGTTTTGCCCTTAAGCAGGTCCGCTATAAAACAGCATTGCCACTACCCGCAGAAGGAATGCCCGTCAGCAAACCGTGACTGGACAGGCCGACAGGATCAGTAATGTGAGGCGAATACATCACCTGGCGGAATTCACGCGGTTGCGCGCCTCCGCCTTGGGCTCGTCGGCAGCCTGTGCCTGTGCTCGTGTCAGGGGAGACAGGCTTTCTGATTTACGATTGCGGACTCTGTGTTACGTCTGTGATTTCTGGCGTTGTCGATTTTGGTGTGGTCTGCGTGGTCTGTGACTGAGTCGTCGGGGTGACTTCAGTGACTTTCGGCGTGTGCGCGTCCTGCGTTGAAGATGTCGCAGTCTCTGCCGGAGGAGTTACCGGTGTCGCAGCGGGCGTTTGCTGAGTCGCTTCCGGGGTGGCAGGCGCCTCAGTTTTGGTCTGCTCAGTGGTTGCCGGTGCTTGCACTTCAATCTTCGGCAGGGCGGGGATCGGGTCGAGCGGGATGCTTTCTGACTTAGGTTTCGGGATTGGGGTCTGTGCGCGAACCAGGAACTTCGGTTTGAGATCCGCCACGGAGTAGGTCACGTGACTGATGGCGTTGTTCGAGGTGGTGACGTCAACGGAGGGGATCGTCACGCGACCAATCAGCGAACGGGCATAGCCGCCAACTTTATGCGAGCCTTCAGGCAGGCGTACTTCGAGACTTTGGCCGACGTCCAGCGCACCGGCATCTTTGCCATCCACGGTCACATACAGTTTGGTGCCATCATCGGTTTTCGTCGGGATATGCGTTACGGTCACGCGCGTCGAACCGAAATCGAAAGCCGGTGCCTGGCCTGCGGTTTTCGAGTTTGCACATCCTGTCAGTGCTAAAACGGCGGTAACGGTAGCAAGAGTAAAACGATAACGCATAGTGAGGAGTCTTCCTTTGATGAGGGATTTTTGTGATCTGCGTATCAATATACCCGATCTGATCGGTGAGATGAATGCGGCGTAGGTGAACTCGGAACAATCTTCTTTAATGACATCGGCCTTTGCGGTGCAGGTCCCCTACGTTATCGGCCCAGGCTCGTGGTGCGAATTTGCTACTGCTCATGTTAAACCACGCTGTGAATATCCAACCCTTCCCCCTGAGCTCAGCCTGAGATTTATAATCGTGTTCATCATTGGATGTAAAATCAGAAAGCTATACCTGGGACGACTCACCGGCAGGTCTGCGTTTCCGGCTTACGCGCAGCGCTTCAACGACTAATGAGAATGCCGGAGAGGGCTGTTTTCGACTGGGATAATACAAGTAGTAGCCGGGAAATGGCCTGCACCACTGTTCCAGCACGCGAACCAGATGACCGTTTTTGATATGTGATCCAAACTCGTCTTCTGGCAAAAAAGCGATCCCGAGCCCTGCAAGCGCCGCATCGACAATATGTTCAGACGTATTGAATATGAGCTGTCCGCTAACGCGCACATTAAGATCCCCGCCATCCTGGTCAAAATCCCAGACATACAATCCACCAGATCTGACCATACGTTGATTGATACACCGGTGTTACGTCAATTCATGTGGGTTATTGGGAGCCGGATAACGCGAAAAATAGTCCGGTGATGCCACGGCGGCCATCCGCAATTGGGGACCAATGGGTATCGCTATCATGTCTTTATCAATGGTGTCTCCCAACCGGACACCCGCATCAAACCGGTCGGCCACAATGTCGCGGAAAGCATGGTTCGCGTCGAACTCGATATTGATATCCGGGTATTCGTGCAGCAGGGGAGCCAGCTTTGGCAGGAGCGTACTGTGTAAAACATCTGGCCCGCAGGTAATGCGGACCGTACCGGCGGGTTTATCACGTAACTCGGTCAGCATATCCAGTTCGGTTTCAATGTCATCGATGCGATGACCTATAGCCAGCAACAACCGTTCTCCGGCGAACGTCGGCGATACGCTACGCGTGGTACGCGTCAGCAGGCGAATTTGCATACGTTCTTCGAGTGCAGAGATAGCCTGGCTGAGAGCCGGTTGAGTGACACCCAATTTTGCAGCGGCTCGGGTAAAGCTGCTTTCACGAGCAACTGTGACAAAATAAAGCAGATCGTTAAGGTTGCGTTTCATCAGACAAGACTCACTTTATTAATAAGCTTTTCTTATAAACCAATTAAGTATTCATTAGCTAGTAATGAGTTATTCAGCGTGTAAAATTTCCAGCAAATGATGATTAAGCCATGGCGGGTATGCGCCGTTGCTCTTGTCATCCTTCTCTCACTTTTCATTTTCTGACGTTATTCCTGCGAATAGCGTCCGGCCCCGGCTTGCCTGAAAACCGCCGGGAGTTATTTGGAGTCAGACATTTATGCCCAGATTGTCAGGTGACACAACACTTTACAAAGATCATGCGTATTGGAGCGGCGTATTTGCCATGACGTTGTGCGTGTTTGCCCTCATTGCTTCGGAATTTATGCCTGTCAGCCTGCTAACGCCTATATCGGGAGATTTAGGCGTCAGTGAGGGGTTGGTGGGGCAGGGGATCGCGATTTCCGGCGGGTTTGCGGTACTGACGAGTCTCTCCATTTCTACACTGGCCGGGGGTCTCAATCGCAAGATATTACTGTTGAGCATGACGGCGCTGATGGCGATTTCGGGGGCCGTTATCGCCTTCGCGCCCAGTTATCTGTTTTACATGACTGGCCGCTCTCTGATTGGGATAGCTATTGGTGGGTTCTGGTCGCTGTCTGCCGCCACGGCTATTCGCCTGGTTCCACAGCATCAAGTCCCTCGTGCGCTGGCTATTTTTAACGGGGGAAATGCACTGGCAACCGTTATAGCCGCGCCGCTTGGAGTTATCTGGGTTCTGTCATCGGCTGGCGGGGTGCGTTCTTTTGCATCGTGCCGGTCGCGGTGATTGCCTTTATCTGGCAGTGGTTCAGTCTGCCTGCCATGACCACGCGTCAAGATGAAAAACGTACCGGTCATATTTTGGGTCTTTTAGCTAACCCGCTGGTGACCGTGGGTCTGGTGGCCTGCGGCGTGTTCTTTATGGGCCAGTTTTCTTTGTTTACCTATTTGCGTCCTTTCCTTGAAAGGGTAACGCAGGTGGATATTACCACGCTGTCGCTTATTTTACTGACCATCGGTATCGCAGGCTTTATTGGAACCTTGGTGATTGGCGCATTTTTGAAACCCGCTTTTCATCTCACTCTGATTGCTATCCCTTTGCTGATGGCTGCCATAGCCGCCGCGCTGATCGCTTTTGGGCACTCTCTATGGGTGGTTGCACCGCTGCTGGGTTTATGGGGGTTAATCGCCACGGCTGCACCGACCGGCTGGTGGACATGGGTCGCCAGAACAGTGCCGGAAGATGCGGAAGCTGGCGGTGGCTTGATGGTTGCCGTGGTGCAACTCTCCATCGCATGCGGCTCCACTATTGGTGGGTTAGCGTTTGACCATAGCGGTTATCAAAGCACGTTCGCCATCAGCGTCATTTTATTAGTGATAGCGGCCGCCCTGACTTTGTTGACGTCCCGTAAAGATACCCACCAAACTAACTGAGGATTATCCAGTGAGAACACTTACCATGCTATTAGGGCTGTTACTCAGCTCGTTTGCTGCAACATGCGCCGATATGTCTGATGGAGCAGATAACTTTTATAAAAGCGATAAAGTCATCCAGCAAAAAGTGACCTTCAAAAACCAGTACCAGATGAGGATTGTAGGTGATCTGTTTATGCCTAAAGGAATGGAGCAGAGAGCTAAAAATCCAGCGATTGTCATTGGCCACCCGATGGGGGCCGTAAAGGGACAAAGTTCAAGTTTATATGCCCAGAAACTGGCGGAACAAGGTTTTGTGACGCTGGCGATTGATCTTTCTTTCTGGGGTGAGAGCGACGGAAAACCCGGTCACATGATTTCTCCAGAAATTTATTCAGATGATTTCAGTGCCGCTGTCGATTATCTGAGCACTCAACCTTACGTTGATAGGGAGAAAATTGGCGTACTGGGTATTTGTGGTAGCGGGAGTTTTGTTATCAGCGCTGCCAAAATTGACCCGAGAATGAAGGCCGTTGCTACGGTCAGCATGTATGACATGGGATCTGTTTTCCGTAATGGTCTTCATCACTCGGTTACATCTGAGCAGCGCAAAGCGTTTATACAATCCGCTACAGACCAACGCTTGGTCGAGTATAAGGGCGGAGATATTGCCTATATCCCAGGAACCGTTAACAAGCTTGATGATGCCACCTCTGCGATCCAGCGGGAATTCTTCGATTTCTACCGCACATCCCGCGGAGGTTATACACCACAGGGTGAGAAAGAAGTGCTGACCACAAAACCGATGTTGAGCAGCATAGGGAAGTTTATGAACTTCTATCCGTTCAACGATATCGACACGATCTCGCCGCGGCCGATGTTATTCATCACCGGCGATCAGGCGCACTCGAAAGAATTTAGCGAGGATGCCTATAAACGTGCCGGACAGCCAAAAGAGCTGTATATCGTACCGGGGGCAGGCCATGTTGATCTGTATGACCGTACTGACATTATCCCTTTTGACAAACTGACGTCGTTTTTTAAAGCTAACTTAAAATCTGAGTTTCCATCTCTGTGATCCGCGTGCTGAATCAAGCACAGGATGTTGTTCGTCATCTTTCCTGGACTTGAACTGAGCCAGATAAGGAACGAAAAGCTAAATGAGATATCTGTACACCGTCCCCCTGCTTAGAAAGTGATGCCACCCTGAGGTGACACCACGTTGCTGACGTTGTATCTGCGTGCAGATATTTAACGCAGCTGCTGCGCAATCGCGCTGTACATCAGCGACGCTTCGAGCGGTTGAGCGCTGAAATCGGGTTCTGCCTGCGGCCATGTTGACCACTGAACGATCACCAGCTTTTCCGCGCGGTTAACCATAATTACCTGTCCATAAATCCCCAGAGCCCACATCGATCCTTTAAGTGACGCGGAGGGCGCTGGCGTGACCTGTTGTGCATTGGCAGGTACCTCATTGTTCCACCATTGATAACCGTAAACACCCTGAGGGTGGGCGGGGGAAACGGAATGCTCCGCCTTTGTCCAGTCGGTAGCCTGTTCGAGCCAGCCGTCAGGCAGAAGGGTTTTGCCATTGGGCAGGCGTCCGCCGCTCATGACAAACTCACCGAAACGTCCCCAGTCTTCTAATGTTGCATTGAATCCATGCGCACCGACGTCATGCTTACCCGGCTGATACGCATGCCAGACGCCATCGTGCGCCATCCCATAAGGTTGCCAGACAGTGCGTTGCAGGTACTGGGCCAGCGGCATTCCCGTGGCTTTTTCCAGCACATCACCTAACAGCCAGGCACCGCCCGACGAATACGACCACGACTGCCCGGCCGGATGGGCACGTTTTAATCCGACGATTATTTTGCGGACACAATCGTAGGTCCCCGGATGGGCTTCACATTGGGTGAGGTGAGCAAAATCAGATTTGGGGTTGGTGTAATCCTCATTCCACGCCACACCCGAGGTGTGCTGAATCAGTTGTTTAAGCGTGACGCCCTCCCACGCGGTGCCTTTCAGGTCGGGTTCATAGCGCGTGACCCGATCGTCAAGAGAGTGAATTTTTCCCTGTTTTATCGCAATGCCCACCAGCGTTGAAACCACTGATTTACCCACCGACCGCGATGTCCATAAGGTGCTGTCGGTATTACCTTCCCCCAGATATTTGTAAGCGACTTTGCCGTTTTTCAGCACCAGCATGCCGGTGACATTTTCCCGCTTCAGATAATCTTGCAACGTATAAGTTTGCCCCCTGACGCTATAAGCCGGGTTTTTGAGCTGTTTTTGCGCAGGCAGAAGAGGCGTGGATGCGCCGTGGCGGAAGACGTCACCAGCGTAATTACGGTAATCGTTACGAAAACCAATCACGCGCGCTGCCTGATCCCAGTTCAGCAACTCTTTGGCATCCGGCAAAGTTTTATCGAGTGGTACAGGGCAGGAACTCAGCATCACACCGCCGCAATTTTGCAACGGCTCAGCCTGGGAGGCAGGGATAAAGGAGACGGCAGCAGCCAGTATCAGCGGTTTTATTAACGGAGGCAGCGAGGTTTTCATATTTTCCACTTATCGTTCAGGTAACAAAGAGGCATGAGTATAAAAAGGAAAAGCCCCTTGAAAAAATCACCTTATGGGGGAAAATCCCCCGTATAAATCATCGGTTCAGGAGTGCTTATGCCAGCCCTGCGTTATTCCTTCTCACAAATTGAGGCATTCGCCTGTGTCGCTGAACAGGGCAGTTTGTCGAAAGCCGCGATGCAACTCGGCAAGGATCGCACCACCGTGCGCGACCTGCTGGACTATCTGGAAGATGCGCTCGGTTATGCGCTGTTTGTACGTCAGGGGCGGGTATTGACGCTGACCGAACAGGGCGAGCAACTGTATCGTCAGGCGCACTTGCTGTTGCGGCAAGCACAGGCGTTTGAGTTCTATGCACAATCCCTCCCGGAGTCTGACCAGCAGGAAATCGTGATGGTCTACGATCCTTTCGTGTCACACACCTTCATTGAAGCGGTGATTGTGGCTATGGCGAAAAAGGGTGTGCGTTTCAGCGCGTGGAGTGGTTCGAGGGAAGAGGCAGAAGCGGCGTTAAAAAGCGGCAGTGCGCATCTTGCTGTCTGTCAGGCCCAAAATCGTGCGTTAGGTATGGAGATGGAATGGTGCGCACTCGGTAGGGTGGAACTGGACTTTTACGCCTCATCTGACTTATTCAGCGATCAGCAACGCCCGCTCACGCTGCTTAATCTCTCCCTGAAGCCGCAGCTGGTTATGCATCGTGCGCACAATGAGCAGATTGCTCACCGTTTACAAATATCCGGCCACACACTGTATGCCAATGAGCGCACGTCGCTGCGTTGTTTGCTGGAAAATGCGCAGGGCTGGGGTTTTCTGCCAACACATTTTCAGGCCTCTGACTGGAAGAACGTAAGGGCCATTGAGAGTGAAGTAGGCAATCAGGGACTGAATATTACGATGGTAGCTATCTGGCAACCCGGCGCGGCGAAACAACAGATCACCGGCGGACTGATTAAAGAGCTGCCTGCGTTATGGCGCCAAGCCACGAAGAAATGATCAGTATCAGGGTGTTGAATTCAACAGCCGCGCAGTGGCCTGATATTACCTCGCCACCCGGCCTTGCAAAAAGTCGATGAAACCCCGCACCTTTTCCGGGACGTGGCGGGTGTTGGGGTAAAGTGCGTAAATGCCCTGCCGTGGAAAACGGTGATCGGGTAGCAAGTGCGTCAGACGACCCGCGGCGATATCGTTTTGCACCAGCCACGCCGGAAGCAGGGCGATGCCTGCGCCGCTTAGGGCAAATGCCAGCAGAGACGCCGCGCTGTCAGCCGTCAGCATTGGCGGGTTGCCGTTAAACAGCACGGTTTCACCCGTGGGCGTTACCACCTGCCAGGTCAAGGGGGTCGCGAGGCGGCTGTGGGCAATCCACCGCGCTTGTTCAAGTTGCTGAAGGTCGGCTATTTTTCCCCCGTAGGTCTGTAAATATGCCGGGGAAGCCACGGGCAGAATATCAAAGCGGTCGATCAACGCCGCGTGATGTGTTGAATCTGCCAGCTGGCCCAGACGGATGGCCACGTCAAACCGTCCGGTGATCAAGTTATCATGATTTGATGACGAAACATGCTGAATGCGCAGCTGTGGGTGCAGCGCGGTAAAAGCCGCCAGCGCGGGAACCACCACCTGCGCACCGTATTCCGGCGTGGTAGTGATGCGAAGCAGGCCGCTGAATCCGGCATGGTCGCGGCGCACGTCATCGAGTACGCTCTCGGCATCCTGCAACAGTTGCAGGCAGCGTTGATAAAATCGTTCACCGGCATCTGTCATGGCTATGCGCCGCGTGGTGCGGGTCAACAGAGAGACGCCAAGTTCCGTTTCGAGCTGTTTAATATTAAAACTCACCACGGCTTTGGTCAGGCCGAGCGTCTGTGCGGCTGCCGTAAAACTGCCGGCCGCCACCACAGCCACATACATCTCCAGCCGCTGCAAATTCAGCATCTCACTTCCTTTTATGAGGCAGATTGTCAAAATACATTTGACAGTATAATTGCCAAAGGCAGATTTATCTCGTCTACATCTCCCCCTACACTGCGTGTCTGCTACTCATTTTTATGAGAATACGATGACCTACCGGATGCGTGTGGCCGGCGTTTACCTGCTGGGCTTTTTTATCGATTTGATCAACATGTTTATTGCTAATGTGGCCTATCCGGACATCGCACGGCATTTTGATGCACCGGTCAGCCTGCTGGCCTGGGTGAGTAACGGCTATATTCTCGGGCTGACGCTGATTATTCCGCTCAGCGGCTGGCTGGCGAAACGTGTCGGGTCAAAACGCCTGTTTATGCTGTCGCTGATCATCTTTATGTTCGGCAGCGGCGGGGCGGGCAGTGCCTCCTCTATGGCGCAGCTGATTGGTTGGAGGCTGGTGCAGGGGCTGGGCGGCGGCTTGCTGATCCCGCTCGGGCAGACGCTCACCTATGCATTATACCGCAGCCATGAACGCGCCAGATTGTCCGCTGCCATCATGCTGGTGGGGCTGTTGGCCCCGGCGCTGTCGCCTGCGCTGGGTGGAGTGATTGTCGACAACGTCAGCTGGCGCTGGGTGTTTTTCGCCAGTCTGCCGTTGGCCGTCGTGGCGTTGATCCTGGCCGGATGCTGGCTTAAACCAGAGCCGGAGAAACAGCCTGCGGGGCCACTGGATCTCAGCGGCTTACTGGCGGGCTGCGGTGCACTGACGCTTATTCTGCTGGGGCTGACCCACATGGGCGAAGCGCATCAGGAGGTCTCTGGCGGATTAATCCTGTTGGGCGGGATCGCGCTGATGGCGTGGTATGTGCGTGGCGCACTGCTCAAACCGCAACCCTTGCTGAATCTGCGGCTGGTGCAGGATCCGCTGCTGCGAACCGGGATGCTCATCTACCAGTTTATTCCCGGTCTGTTTACTGGCGTCAGTCTGGTTGCCATGTTGTACCTGCAAAATCAGCTGGGTATGCACGCCGCTAACGTGGGTGCGCTGATGTTGCCGTGGGCGGTGGCGTCGTTTGTCGCCATCAGCCTGACGGGTAAACAGTTCAACCGCTGGGGGCCGCGCCCGCTGTTTATAACAGGCTGCGTGGTGCAGGGTGTGGGGATTGCATTATTGACTCAAATCAGTATTTCAAGTGACATTGTCACTTCTATTGCTGCATTTACCCTGATGGGATTCGGTAGCAGCCTGTGTAGCAGCACGGCGCAAAGCTGTGCGTTTATCCAAATTAAAGATGCCGAACTGGCGGATGCCAGCGCGCTGTGGAACATCAACCGTCAGCTTAGCTTTTGTTTTGGTGTCACGTTGCTCAGTTTATTGCTCAATCTGCTGCTGGTTCAGGCGGACATCGCCCCGCAGCAGGCCTACCGTCTGTGCTTTGCGCTCGCCGCGTGTAGCGTGATCATTCCTATTTTATTCTGTCTGCGGATAGCCAACCGCAGTGTGATCCTTACCCTTAACCAGGAGAAACCATGAACCGTTATTTTCAGGAAGTCCTCGATGCGCATCTGTTAATCAGCCGCTGGTTGGGAGAAGCCAGTGCGCCGCAGGACGTCTGCGAAACGCTGCTGGGCCGTTTCAGCCCGGCTTTTACGATGGTGGGGCTCAGCGGGAACCGGCTGGATAATGCCGGGCTCAGCGCTTTTTTCCGTACACAAGGCGGGGCAAAAGCCGGGCTTGAGATCGGTATTGAAAACATGCAGCTGGTGGCCGAGAGCGCCACGGGCGCGATAGTGACTTACCATGAACGGCAGCAACTCCCCGGTCAGAGCGCGACGCTGCGTTATTCCACCGTGGTGTATGAGCTGGGTGAAGGCGGCAGGGTGATGTGGCGGCATCTGCATGAAACGGCGGCAGCCTGACGGTGCCGGCACGCGTTATTTAGCCGACTGGCGCTTTTGCATAATGCGGTAAAGATTATTTTCCACCCAGTCTGTCAGGCCGGTGAGCTGCACCTGCACTTCGACGCCCATCGGCGTCAGGGTATATTCGACATGCGGGGGCACGACCGGGTAAGAGATCCGGTCAATAAAACCATCGGCTTCAAGCGCTTGCAAAGTTTGGGCTAACATTTTCTCACTGACGCCGCTGATTTTGCGGCGCAGTTCACTAAACCGCATCGTACCATCGCCCAGAGCAATCAGGATGAGTACGCCCCAGCGACTGGTAATATGGCTCAGTACTTCGCGCGATGGACAGTTGGCGCTCATCACTTCACCACGGCGCAGCCGTTCACTCAGGCTGTTCACCGCCACCTGATCTTCAATGATTTCACTCTTGACCGATGTTAATTTCATACTAACCTTTTTGTACGTACTTACGAAAAGTTAGTATATCGCATAGGATGTTTTCACGGACGCGATTTTAAGACTGTTTCGTCATAACGACGGTCGCCCCCCACCACATTCATCACTTTCGGAGAAACATCATGATTGCTATTACCGGTGCCACCGGCCAGCTAGGCCGCCTTGTTATTGCTGCATTATTGAAGAAAGTACCAGCGAACCAGATCATCGCCGCTGTGCGTAGTCCTGAGAGGGCTAAAGATTTGGCCGATCTCGGTATCGAAATACGTAAGGCAGATTACGGGCAACCCGCTACGCTGGATAGCGCCTTTAAGGGCGTGGAAAAGTTACTGCTGATCTCCTCAAACGAAGTTGGCCAGCGTGAAGCCCAGCATCAGGCGGTGATTGACGCGGCGAAGCGTGCGGGGGTGAAGCTGGTGGCCTACACCAGCCTGTTGCATGCCGATAAAACCCTGCTGGGCCTGAGTGCCGAGCACCTGGCCACTGAAGCGGCGCTGCGTGCGTCTGGTTTGCCGGTGGTGGTGTTGCGTAATGGCTGGTACACCGAAAACTACGCCGCGAGTATTGCTCCGGCGCTGGCACATCATGCATTTATGGGCGCGGTGGGCGAAGGACGTATCTCTTCGGCTGCGCGTCGGGATTATGCCGAAGCCGCTGCAGCGGTACTGGTACTGGAAGATCAGGCTGGCAAAGTGTACGAACTGGCTGGGGATGACAGCTACACCCTGGCAGAATTTTCGGCAGAAATTGCTCGTCAGTCAGGCAAAGAAGTCAGTTACGTCAACCTGCCACAGGCAGAATTCGCCAAAGCGCTGCTAGGGGCTGGGCTTAATGAGGGGCTGGCAAATATGCTGGCGGACTCCGACGCCGGTGCGGCCAAAGGCGGGTTATTTGATGAGAGCCATACTCTGAGCCAACTGATTGGTCGTAGCACCACGCCATATCAGGACGTGATTGCCACGACGCTGAAAGCGCTGTAATTCGCGGGCAGTGCGCCCTGCAATAATATAAACCCGGTGGTTGTCTTCATGGCATCACCGGGTTTTTTATTGCTTATCACAGCCTGTGAGGCTGAGATTTCGGTCGGTCATCAGAGTGAGTTGCTCCACCATCCAGGGGCTGAAAGCCCAGGGGGTGGCACCGACGGCGGCCAGCAGATTCTCCGGTGAGACCCATTGAAAATCCATCACTTCCTGCGGATTCAGGGCAGGTTGTTGCCGAGCGACAGCCAGGAAGATAGGGCAAAACTCATTCTCAACGATGCCGGAAGCATCGGTGGCACGGTACTGAAACTCTTCGATCTGCATATGTACCTGTTCAACGCTGAGGCACAGCTCCTGCAGACTGCGGCGGCGTACGGCATCGGGCAGGGATTCGCCAGGCGTCGGGTGGCCGCATACCGAGTTGGTCCACACGCCGGGCCAGGCAATTTTATTGAGTGAGCGCCGGGTGAGCAGGATCTGGCCCTGCGTATTTCGGATATAACAGGAAAACGCCAGATGGAAAGGCGTATTTGTTCCATGTACGTGTGACTTTTCCATTGTGCCTACCGGACGGTGCCGCGCGTCCAGTAAAACCACTTCTTCAGCCATTACTGCTCCTGGTTACCCATCATTTTGATTAATAACTGCGCCAGCTGCTCTCTCTCCGGGGCGGTCAGGCGGTTAAGGAATTCATCATCCACCGCATTGGCCAGCGACTGCGAAGCATTAAGCAGGACTTCACCTTCTGCCGTCAAAAAAATAAAGCGCCGGCGTTTGTCCGCTGGATCGGCTTCGCGGCGCAACAGGCCCCGGTTTTCTAAGCGGGCCAGCATTTCTGCCAACGTTGCTTTGCTGCTAAGGGCCGCTTCCATCAGCTGGATTTGTTCTATTCCCGGCTGCTGTGCTATTGCCCGCAATACCGCGTACTGTGGCTTGGTCAGGTCCGGCAGCCGTTGCTGCCAGCGTGCGGTATGTCGCTGAAACACTTTACGCATCAGGTGAAATGCCACCTGTTCAAGTCTAAAGGTCATGAGATCCCCATATCGATTCTGCATAACAATGATCTTACACGACGGATCGTTGCAGGGAACTTAAAAGGAGTATATTGTAAAAATCATTCGTATACGAACAATATGATTATGAGGTCGGAATGAAGCTGATTATTGGGATCACGGGGGCGACCGGTGCGCCACTGGCTGTGGCGTTATTGCAGGCCTTACAGCAGATGAAAGAGGTTGAAGCGCATCTGGTGATGTCGAAATGGGCCAAAACCACCCTGGGTCTGGAGACGCCCTTCAGCGTAGCCGAAGTGACAAAGATGGCGGATTTTACGTATAGCGCCGCAGACCAGGCGGCCACGATTTCATCCGGCTCATTCAAAACCGACGGCATGATTATTATTCCCTGCAGCATGAAGACGTTAGCAGGTATCCGTGCCGGATACGCCGATGGACTGGTAGGGCGTGCGGCAGACGTGATTTTGAAAGAAAGCCGCAAACTGGTACTGGTGCCAAGAGAGATGCCACTTAGCGTCATTCATCTTGAGAACATGCTGGCACTGGCAAAAATGGGGGTATCCATCGTTCCGCCCATGCCTGCGTACTATAACCATCCAAAGAAAATTGAGGACGTTAACCATCATATCGTCACCCGCGTACTTGACCAGTTTGGCCTAGACTATAAGCCTGCCAAACGCTGGGAAGGACTTCAGGAAGCGATGGCTTGATGTGACATTGTCACGTAAATGTCACCTTTTTTATCCCAATTAACAAGGAGAGACGTCATGGCGTTTGATGATCTGCGCAGCTTTATGCGTGCGTTGGAAGAAAACGGACAACTATTGAGAATCGAGGAGCAGGTGAAGGCCGAACCCGACCTGGCCGCCGCCGCCAACGCTACGGGGCGGATTGGTGAAGGCGCTCCAGCGCTCTATTTTGATAATATTGAAGGGTTTACTGATGCGCGGGTAGCGCTCAATACCCTGGGTTCCTGGCAAAACCATGCCATCGCGCTCGGGCTGCCACCCAATACGTCAACCAAAGAGCAGATCGATGAATTCATCCGCCGCTGGGACCATTTCCCGGTAGCCGCAGAGCGTCGCGATAATCCGCCATGGGCTGAAAACAGCGTTGAAGGCGATGACATCAACATCTTCGATCTCTTGCCCCTGTTTCGTCTCAACGACGGGGACGGCGGTTTCTACCTGGATAAAGCCTGTGTGGTCTCCCGTGACCCAACCGATCCGGACCACTTCGGCAAGCAGAACGTCGGTATCTACCGGATGGAAGTGAAAGGCAAGCGCAAGCTCGGCCTGCAACCGGTACCCATGCATGACATTGCCCTGCATCTGCATAAGGCTGAAGAACGGGGTCAGGATTTACCGATTGTTATTACCCTCGGCAATGATCCGATCATCACCCTGATGGGGGCTACGCCGCTAAAATATGATCAGTCAGAATATGAAATGGCGGGGGCTTTACGGGGTTCTGCTTATCCAATCGCTACCGCGCCGCTGACCGGTTTTGATGTGCCATGGGGCTCGGAGGTGATCATCGAAGGGGTGATCGAAGGACGTAAACGGGAAATTGAAGGCCCATTCGGTGAGTTTACTGGCCACTATTCTGGTGGACGAAATATGACCGTGGTGCGCATCGATAAAATCTCTTACCGAACTAAGCCAATCTTTGAATCCTTGTATCTTGGGATGCCGTGGACGGAAATCGACTATCTGATCGGCCCTGCTACCTGTGTGCCTCTATATCAACAGCTTAAGGCCGAATTCCCGGAGGTGCAGGCGGTGAATGCCATGTATACCCATGGATTGCTGGCGATCATTTCCACCAAAAAACGCTATGGCGGCTTCGCCCGCGCGGTCGGGTTACGTGCTATGACCACGCCACACGGGTTGGGCTACGTAAAAATGGTGATCATGGTGGATGAGGATGTGGATCCGTTCAATTTGCCGCAGGTCATGTGGGCGCTATCGGCCAAGGTCAACCCGGCCGGGGATTTGATTCAGTTGCCGAATATGTCGGTGCTGGAACTTGATCCTGCGTCATCACCTGCAGGGATCACCGACAAATTGATCATAGATGCCACCACGCCGGTTGCACCGGATAATCGTGGGCATTTCAGCCAGCCGGTGCATGACCTGCCTGAAACCAAAGCCTGGGTTGTGAAACTGAACGATCTGCTGGCAAACCGCCAGGTCTGAGCCCCATCGGAAAATTAAGGAGAGAAATGATGATTTGTCCACGTTGTGCCGATGAACATATTGAACTGATGGCCGTCTCACCGGTGGCAGGCGTCTGGACCGTCCACCAGTGCCAGCGCTGTTTATACACCTGGCGTTCAACCGAACCCTTGCGCCGCACAAGCCGCGAGCACTATCCGGAGGCGTTTCGCATGACGCAAAAGGATATCGACGATGCACCTATGGTGCCGTCGATTCCGCCGCTGCTGACAACTGGGTCGTAAACGCGCCGCCGGGGTTTAGTCCATCACGCAGCGAAAACTCGCAGCGGCATTTTTATCACCCTGTCCCTGATACTGTGGATACTGCGGATATTCGCACAGGGGCATTTGCCGCCCGGCCGTGGCGGAATGGGTGTCGATGATGGTTTGCTGGCCTGGAGCGATGCCTTTGTCTACCCAGTTATCCAGCGTGCCCAGTGAGTCCCAGCTAACCGGGAAAGTGCCGGTGTTATGCGCAAACCCCGGCGCAATATAAAAACGTACAAACTGGTGCAGGGCTTTATCGCCGAAGCGAGCCTGCAACTTTTCATAGTAGGCGATGGTATTGGCCGGTGGAACGGACATGTCTATCGATCCATGCATCAGCAGAAGTTTGCCTCCGCGCTGCTCAAAGGCACGGATGTCCGGGCTGGCATCATCAGCCTGTGAGGCTAACTCTTGCAGACGTGTCTGATACGCTGCCGGATTAAAGGAGAGGGTGTCAAATCGGGGATTGCGCGTGACAACGTAACGCATAACCTGGTCACCCATGAGGTAAGGGAAGGACACAATCAGATTGGCCGGCGCAGGGGCAGTACCAGGCTGTGGCCCGGTTTGGCCATTTAACTCAGCGGCATCTATCGTTTTTGATTTGTTGACCCCGGTACCAAACATACTCACCAGCGTGGGTGCATCCGCACCCTGCAATATTGGCCAGGCAGCGAAATGGTTGCCAGTGGGCAGGGTGACGCCCAGCGGCTGAGGCTGGGTCATTCTCCTGACCAGGGACATTTGTACATCTGACAAGCAGGTCGGACCACTGTCTTTTCCATCGCTACAACGCAGGGCTTCCAGGCGGAACGTTTTGTCACAGCCTTTTATGTTGGCGATGACGCCATCGGTGAGCCCGTCGAGCCGATCGCAAACTGCGTAGACAGCGTTAGATATCAGAGCGGCTTTGGACGGCGAGATCCAGGCACCCGGCGTATTATAAATAGCCTGCCCCATCAGCGTGCCCGCAACGTGTAATTCGATAAAATTGTAAACCGGATGAATGGCAATCACGCCGTCATAATCTTGGGGATAGTGCTGAACGACGGCTAACGCTTCATGCCCGCCCTGTGAATTGCCCTGAAAATACATGTGTCTGGGTTTGGTTCCATACGCCTGTTGAATCAACACAAGGGCAACATCGTGGGTTTTCTTCAGCTGAGCGCCGGTAAAATTTTTCCAGGCTTCGTCATTCATCGCAAAAGAGGCGTCCGAGATCCCGCCCTGATGTCCGGAATCGCTGCCGAAAGTGACATACCCTTGCTTAATGACCCCAGGAACGCCCAGCGGCGAAAAACGTGCGCTGTCTGTTTTGCGCACGGTGCCATTAAACCCGCTGCCGCCGAGCTGTAATGCTTTGCCATTCCATACCAGTGGCAGGTTAATCTGGAAATTAATATCCGGCGCGGTCTGGCTCACCGGCTTGATCGCCCCTTCGAGCTGACAGTATTTGCCGCTGGCCTGAGTGGCCATCGCTGCGGCGTTGATAACGACACCATGGGTTGGCAAGCCAATCTGCAATGCGTCGATATGTATTTGCTTCATTGACAGGCAATTGGCTTCACTGAAGTTTTTGGCCTGTGCGGCCAGGGTATTGCCCGTCAGCAAAGCCAGCGCCGCAGCACAAACAGAAGGGGTGATTCTCATTTTTTTCCCTGAACATGAAATCGAAATTTTCCTGCCCTGTTTTTAACATCTTGAGCATGATTAATCATCCGCTTATTTCTGCTGATTAATTCATCAATAAACGCCTTTTTACTCCCTCATTATGCTGGCTAAAACTACAGGCATGAACCCCCTATTTTTCACTCTCCGCACTCTTTGTGACTCCAGACTTAATAGGTCTGGAGTCACAAATCTTTTGCGTCGGATCTGCTGAGTTGTTATAACTGCGGCCCGGACTTTACCCTGTTGAAATTGCCTGAATGAATGTTGTTATGACTGAACCCGATATCGCCGCCGAACAGGTTGGCCGCCATGTGATCGATTTTCTCGCGCAGATCAAAAACGCGCCGCTGGCAGAACTCGATAACATTGACGAAGAGGGGAACGCGACAGTGAGCCAGGTCATGAAGGTATGGATCAAGTTATCGCTGATGATCACCCGCCGCCGTCCAGAAATCGCCGTATCCTCTTTACTCAAACACGTGTTGCCGGTGATTGGTTCATTACCGCTCAATAAAGTCAGCCGCCTGCGACTTAACCGGTTGTTCAATATCCTGCTGGCGGACGGAAAAATTGCTGAAGCCAAACGCGTTTTTGCCCTGTGTAAACAGTTTCTCAGTTGGGCAGAAACTCAGGGATATCTGGAGCATTCGCCCATCGGATCAATGAAACGTCGCGATGTCGGTGGACGTAACACGCCTCCACGCGAGCGCTCGCTGACCGATGCTGAAATCTGGGTTTTCTGGCATAGCCTTGATTTGTGGGATATTTCTGAGCAAAGCCGTTGGGCATTAAGACTCTGTTTGCTGACGGCGCGGCGGCCGGATGAAGTGGTGCGTGCGCGTAAAGATGAGTTTCACTTACGCATTGGTGTATGGCGACAGGGATTGCGCAACAAGTCTCGTCGTGACCACAGTGTGCCACTCACTCCGCTAATGATCCGCTGTATTCAGGCATTGCTTGATGCCAGCCCGGCTGACAGTCCGTGGTTGGTGCCATCACCCATTGACGGTCAAAAGCCCTTGTCGCGGGGGGCGATCACTCAGGCGCTGCGCCGGGTGAACCGGGCTGAAAGAGGGCCGGGCATTGAGCCGTTTACTACCCGGGACCTTCGTCGTACCGCCCGTTCCAAACTGGCTTCACTTAGCGTTGCCAACGACGTGGCGCGTAAAATCATGAATCACTCGCTGGAAGGTATCGACCGGGTGTATGACACCCATGACTATTTACCGCAAATGAAGTTGGCGCTGGAAGCGCTCTCCACTGATATCGGGCGGATTATTTCTGCCGAAGACTATCTGTCTTTACGCCATCGCTTTGAGGGCGAATCGCTGCAGCTTCCCGAACGTTCGATGCTGTTTATACCCACTTAGCTAAGAATTATGCCATTTAAAGTGTGTCAGAATTTCTCGTGAAACCGATGTGAAATGAATAAATGCTACACTTTGCACTTCATTTGCAGCGTCTGAGAACTAAGGAAATCACCATGAATCATGCAACAATAATAACCAACGGGTTACCTGAGCCGACGCAAACAATACGCCTGAACGGGACTGACGTTGCCGAAAAACGGCGTGAAATCCTTGAGTATTTTAATCAGACCTGGGACCTGTACGAGCGCCTGTTTGACTGCCTCGCAGACGAGCGCGCCTACTTCAATAAAGCCATTTCCCTGCGCCATCCGCTGATTTTTTATTTCGGCCACACTGCCACTTTCTATATTAACAAGCTGATGGCCGCAGGGTTGATTTCGCAGCGTATTGATGACGGTATCGAAGCGATGCTGGCTATCGGTGTCGATGAAATGAGCTGGGACGATCTGGACAATAGTCACTACAGCTGGCCAAGCGTCGCGCAGTTGCGCGATTATCGCGGGAAAGTTCGCACTCTGCTGGCCGATTTTATTAAAAATATGCCCATAGTGTTACCTCTCAGTTGGGAAAGTCCGGCATGGGTGATCCTAATGGGAATCGAGCATGAACGTATCCACCTGGAGACCTCCAGTGTGCTGATGCGCCAACTTCCCATTGAGTGGGTAAAACCTCAGGCGCATTGGCCAGCCTGCACGCTGGGTCGGAAAGTGCGTTCTGAGGTGCCGCATAATTCGCTGGTGGCTATGCCTGGTGGCCAGGTGACACTGGGTAAAACCGATGATACCTACGGTTGGGATAATGAATATGGCACCGCGCACAGTGACGTCAAACCCTTCAAAGCCAGCAAAATGCTGGTCAGTAATGCGGAGTTTTTCGAGTTTGTGCAGGCTGGGGGATATCAAAATTCACAGTGGTGGGACGAAGAAGGTCAGGGCTGGCGTGATTTTGCCGGTGCCACCATGCCAACATTCTGGGTGGGTTCTGTCGCGCAGCCGGAGATCCTGAAACTGCGTCTGATGACAGAAGAAATTCCCATGCCCTGGGACTGGCCGGCAGAAGTGAATCAGCTGGAAGCCGCCGCTTATTGCCGCTGGAAAGCTGATGAAACCGGTAAGTCAATCCAGCTGCCGACCGAAGCCGAATGGTATCTGCTGCGTGACCAGGTTGAAGGCGATCAGCCTGACTGGCAGCAGGCACCGGGTAATATCAATCTGGCCTGGTGGGCTTCGTCCTGCCCGGTAGACCAATTCCCGCAGGGCGATTTTTACGATGTGGTCGGCAATGTCTGGCAATGGACCACTACCCCAATCAGCGGATTTGACGGCTTTCGCGTCCATCCTTTATATGACGACTTCTCCACGCCGACCTTTGATGGCAAGCACTCCATCATGAAAGGAGGAAGTTGGATCTCCACCGGTAATGAAGCGCTGCGCTCATCCCGCTACGCTTTCCGTCGTCACTTTTTCCAGCACGCAGGTTTTCGCTACGTAGTGTCGACGCATCAGGAAAAACTGACCGTAAATCCGTACGAAACAGACACGCTGGTGTCGCAATATCTTGATTTTCAATACGGAAAAAGCTATTTCGGCGTGGATAACTATGCCCGCGCATTGGTGGATATCGCCGGGAAACTGTGTGAGAAGCGTCATCGCGCACTGGATATCGGTTGTGCCACCGGCCGCGCCAGTTTTGAACTTGCACGGCTGTTTGATCAAGTCACCGGCATGGATTATTCGGCGCGTTTTATTGACGTGGCCCTGTCGCTGGCCAGCGGTGAGGACCTGCGTTATCTGATGCCGGAAGAGGGGGATTTGATGGAGTATTGTCAGGCGCGGCTGTCGGATGTTGGGCTCAGTGCTGAGCAAGCGGAGAAAGTGCGCTTCCTGCAGGGCGATGCCTGTAACCTCAAACCTCAGAAAGAGCCTTATGATCTGGTTCTGGCATCGAATCTCATTGACCGCCTGCGTCAGCCAAAACGTTTCCTGCAAGATATCGCGCCAATGATTCGCTCCGGCGGGCTGCTGATGCTGTCATCTCCGTATACCTGGCTGGAAGAGTTCACGCCAAAAGAGAACTGGATCGGCGGCGTGCGTGAAAACGGTGAAGCGCTGACCACCCATCAGGCCCTGCAACGCTTGCTGGCAGCCGATTTTACCGAAGCTCAGGCACCGGTTGATGTACCTTTCGTTATCCGCGAAACGGCACGTAAATATCAGCATACCGTGGCCCAGTTGACCGTGTGGCGTAAGCGGTAACCCATTGGATGGCAGCCGTGTGCTTCGGCAAGGCTGCCATCCAAACCCCTTCTATTTATGTGTCACCACGTGTGCTGTTACAGGGCCAACGGCTCCGCTAAGCGGGTGGCCGTCAATGGCATCATGCATGCGTAAACCGGATGGACGTATCCAACGTTGTACACGCGATGGCATATCAAAACCGATCAGTAGAATGACCACGAATGTCAGGCTGAATGAGAGTGAGCCCAACGCTGTACCCAGGCTGAGGTGCTGGGAGATCGAGGCGCCGAGAATCGGTGCCAGTGCGCCACCCAGTGCGCCCACGTTATAAGTGAAGCCAAGCCCTGCTGCACGCTGTTCCGTATCAAAATAGCCGCCCAGCAATTTTGGCAATAGCCCGGCGATGCCTTGCCCGAGCATTTGTTGCAGAAACAGCAGGCCGCCCAGAACAAGTATGTTTGATCCCCCAATGGCAAACAGCGGAATAATCAGTAGCTGTGAGATCAGTAAGCTGGTGACATAGGCTTTACGGGTACCCAGCCAGTCGCCAAGAAACCCGCCTACACAACACCCTACTGCTGCGCCAAAACCACTGAAAAACAGTACATTGCCGACAGTATGCGGATCGTAGCCTAGGTCCATTTTCAGGTAAGTAGGTAACAGCGCCTGAATTGGCCAGGAATAGAGAAAGGCGCAGAATACCACCAACATCAGCATGACGCCGGTCGGCCAGCGCTCGCCACTGGTCTGTACCATAAAGTAGATAAAGATGGCTGCACAGAGCACGCCGAGGATCACAATAGCAGCCGTTGATACCATGCCGGTGAAGCAGAAATAGAGCGCGGCTGCCGCGAACACCGTTAGCCCGATATTGAGGTAGCTCAGGCGACTGCGGTAAAGAATATCCACCATATTGCGGTTTTTATGTTGCTTCGTAAGCTGGTGCTTACGCTGTGATTTTTCCCAATCTTCTGCTTCCGGTAAGTTTTTACGCAACCACAGCGCAAAGAGAATCGGCAGTAATCCAATATAAAACAGCATGCGCCAGCCAAAAGCGGGCACCACAAAACTGTAAGCCTGAGCAGCGACGACGGCTCCTATCGAGAAGCCTGATATCAGGAAGCCACTGGCTTTATTACGCATATTTTTAGGCCAGCTCTCCATGACGTAGGTGGAACTGGAGCCGTACTCCCCTGCCATCCCGATGCCAATAATCAGGCGGGCAATAAATAATGTGGTGTATCCGGGAGCCAGACCGCAGGCCAGCGTGCCCAATGAAAAAAGCATAATACTGGTGATCATGGCGGATTTGCGTCCATAACGGTCGCCCATCGCCCCTAATACCAGCCCGCCGAACCAGCGGGAGATAAATGCTGCTGAGATAAGGCTGCTGGCCTGAATCAGTGTCAGGCCGAACTCTTGTTTGATATCCGTCAGCACTAACGTAATAATCACAAAATCAAAGCCATCCAGTGCGTAACCAACCCATGCGGCAGTGAAGGCTTTCCACTGCGCGGGGGTCAGTTGCCTGTACCAGCGGGGTGGTCTGACACCCGGTGTTTTCCCACGAGATTGTACTGAAGTGCTCATATCGTCGCTCTCTCTCCGCTGCCCGTGACTCTCCAGGCAGAAATGGTTTCCCCGTGGCCCACGCAACCCTGGCCGATGAACATGTGTCATCACGGCACTGATAAAGATTGCGTATTAACACCACACTCATGTTAGCGTTTAACTCCATATTTAAATTTTAATGGGAGTTAAACTCCATTTGAGTGTATTAGATCGCTCCGCCATTACAATGGCGAAATGTTAAAAATGTGATTAAGACGTTGAAATGCTGATGTCAGCACGAGAGGCAGCAGGATGGGGTGGTACGAGGCATCGCGGCCGGAATATCAGCGCAATGCCTGCCGGGTTTGACAGTAGAAAGTGAATTATTTGCCGTCGAACTGGCTGATAGCTTGTGTGGTTTTGCGTTTGGTTTTTTCCGCCTGAACCGGATCGGCTTTGACCAGCAGGGCATAAATCAGGTCCAGAACAAACAGCTGGGCGATTTTAGTACCAATGGAATCACCCTGCAACTGCCCCTGCCGGTTACCGTTGATCAGCACGTAATCAGCCATGGTGGTGATCGGAGAGCCCATATTGTGGGTGAGGGCAACCGTGGCGGCCCCCGCCTCTTTCGCCAATTTCAGGGCATGTACGGTCTCGCTCGAGGTACCCGAGTGGCTGATGCCAATCGCTACATCGCCAGGGCGCATCAGTGAGGCCTGCATGTACATAAAGTGATTGTTAGTGGCGGCATCAACGCGTAAACCGATGCGCATCAGTTTGCTTTTGGCATCTTCAGCGGTAATGCCGGAAGAACCTAAGCCAAAAATGGCAATGCGGTCCGCCGGGCGCATCAATTTTACTACCTGTTCAACATTCTCAAATGACAGCAAATTGACCGTTTCCGTGAGGACATTGTTGATGGCTGACTGTAATTTACCTGCAATCGCCACTGCGCTGTCGGCGTCCTGGACGTCGGCATCCAGCAGGCTGTCAGCAATGTTGGGGCGCGTCGCCACTTCGATGGCCAGATCCATTTTGAAATCCTGAAAACCCTTATAGCCCAGTGTCCGGCAGAAACGGATGATGGTGGCTTCTCCAGCCTGTGTCAGGGCAGAAAGTTCGGCGAGAGATAGCTGTGTGACTTTGGAGGGTTCAGCCTGAATGTACACCGCAATGCGCTGTGCGGAGCGAGTCAGGCTGTTTTGCATCGCACCTAAGGCATCAAGAATCTTACCTGGCTTAAAATGATGAGCACCAGTTTTCACGCGGACACCTCAGGGAAAAGAGTGGAGGAAACAACGGTTTTTCTGGTGCTTATGATGACATAGTTGGCTCTTATCGTGAAGCTTAATGGCCCGACGGTCAGGGTTGGTTAAGAAGGCTGTGATGGACTTTCACCACGACTTTCTTAATGGTGCCGGAGCCAGACAGGGTACAGCCAGGTTTATGAGGCTCTCCCGGAAAAAACACGACAAACATCCCTGGTAACATGCGCAGCTGGCTGTTGTCGGGAATGTCACTGATCAACTGGTAATCATCATCACTATGGTAGGGCTCGAGGTCCCGGGTGGGGGTTAAGGCGGAATATTCTATTCCCTCAATGCCACTGATGAGCAGTTGAACATCAGCATACGTCCGATGCAGCTCCGCCTTCTTACTCTGCGCAGGTTGCGTATCAAATTCCATTACATTCATAAATATCAGTTCCCCGTCAATTTCATGTCGACCGCAGGTGAATGCCTCGGGTGGTGTATCCGCCAGCCGGGCCAAAACCCGCCGGATACTTGCCGGTAATCCGCCGAAATAGTGAGTTTGTGTTAATGATCCCTGAAACATAAAACACCTCTTTGTATTGATGGTGAGATAAGACCAATTATGCTGACGTTACAGTGAAGCTCTTGCCCACATTGCCGCACCCAAAAGGCCGCTGTCCTGGCGATGACAGGCTGCCTGAACGGGCAGGCGATAGAGGGGCGGCAGCGCTCTTTGGGCGCATTTGACCCGTGGCAGATACCCTTCGGCCAGTCCGACACTGCCACCGAGAATGGCGATGTCCAGATCGAGCGCGATATGCATATCCGCCAGCAGGGAAGCGATCGACGTTGCCGAACGTTGAACGATATTTTCAGCCGGTGTATGGCCTGCGCGGGCCATCTCAAACACCTGAGCGGCATTAACCGGCTGTTCCCACTCCTGAGTGGCGGCACCAATCGCTGTACCCGAAGCGATGCCCTCAGCGCACCCGCGGCGGCCGCAGCCGCACAGAGGACCTTGTGGATCGCTGGAGGTATGCCCGATATGCCCAGCCAGCCCGTGCTGACCGACCAGCAATTTTTTGTTCCAGACAATGCCGCCACCCACGCCGGTGGAGACCGTGACAAACAGCGCGTTATCACATTCACCGTTCAGCGCCTGATACTCGGCCCAGGCCGCGGCCTGCCCGTCATTGAGCAACACGCAGGGTAAATCTGCGACTGAGCGGATGCACTCCTGCAATGGAAAGTCTGCCAGGCCGCCAAGATTGGCCGGATTCAGCGCCGTCAGGCGGCCATGATTGATGATGCCAGTTGAGGCTACGGCGATAAAATCTACCCGCTGGCGGAAGGGAGAAACCAAGGTTTCCAACGCAGCGGCCAGCTGTGCTGCATCGCCGCGGGGGGTAACAATCTGCTGGCGTTCGGAAAGCTGCCCATCATCAGTCACCAGCGCTGCCGCTATTTTTGTCCCACCGATATCCAGTGCCAAACCCATGCCCATTCTTGTCATCCCCTGTGAAATTTGTTGTGTACTGACGCTTAAGCGGCTTTCCCGCCGTGCTTCGGATAGAACTCCATACGTATTTAATAACTGGAGTATCACTCCAATGCAAAAAATAATTTGATTGGCTGACCTCCAACTGGAACGGATCACATTTACCGTTAAGCCCCATTGCGCACCGGAAACAAAAGATTTACGATGATTGGAGTTATGCTTCATTTTAAATTAACTATTGGAGTTTAAAATCATGGAAAGTGTAAGCGTGCGCAACCTCAGTGATCTCCGTCTTCAACTGCAGCGGGGGCTTATTGTGTCGTGCCAACCAGTGCCGGGAAGCGCCATGGACAAACCAGAACTGGTTGCGGCGATGGCCAGTGCAGCGTTAGACGGCGGTGCGGTGGGGCTGCGTATCGAGGGTGTGCGAAATTTACAGGCGGTCCGACAGATGACCGATGCGCCGATCATTGGCATTATCAAACGCGACCTGACCGACTCCGACGTGCGGATCACGCCATGGTTGGAAGATGTCGACGCATTGATTGCCGCCGGGGCCGATATCATTGCTTTCGACGTCACGCAGCGCTCCAGGCCAGTATCCGTCGAGGCGCTATATCAGCAAGTGCGCAAGGGCGGTCGCCTCTCAATGGCCGATGCCTCTTGTCTGGAAGATGGGCTGCTGGCACATCAGATGGGGGTCGACGTTATTGGCACGACCCTGTCAGGTTATACCCAGATGCCGGTGCCTGCCTCACCGGATATCGAACTTGTCAGCCAACTGGCACAAGCCGGGTGTCTGGTGATAGCAGAAGGGCGCTACAACTCACCTTCTCAGGCGGCAGCGGCAATACAAGCTGGCGCGTTCGCTGTGACAGTGGGATCTGCCATTACCCGTATCGAACATATTTGTGGCTGGTATCGCGACGCGATAAACCAGTGCGAAGACGCAAAATTGACTGATTACTGATTACTGGCCGCGATGGCCGTTTATTCACGTTATGAGGATGCAAATGAAAAAATTAACGGGTTTGATCGCCGCTCCCCACACCCCTTTTGACGCACAGGGTGAGGTGAATTATCCGGTCATCGATCAGATTGCAGAACATCTGGTCAACGACGGCGTGCAGGGTGTTTATGTCTGTGGCACTACCGGCGAAGGGATCCATTGTTCGGTAGAAGAGCGCAAGAAAATCGCAGAACGTTGGGTCAGGGCGGCGCAGGGCAAACTGAGTATTACCCTGCATACCGGCGCGCTGAGTATTAAAGATGCGGTTGAGCTATCCCGGCATGCAGAAGCGCTGGATATCTTCGCCACCTCAGTGATTGGACCGTGCTTCTTTAAACCGGGCAATATTGATGATCTGGTGGCTTATTGTCAGGCCATTGCCGCTGCTGCACCGTCGAAAGGCTTCTATTACTACCATTCCGGTATGTCAGGGGTGAATCTGGATATGGAGCAGTTCCTGATGAACGCGGAAGCAAAAATCCCTAACTTAACCGGTATTAAATTCAACAGTGCCGATTTGTATGAGTTCCAGCGCTGTTTGCGCGTCAGCGGTGGAAAATTCGATATTCCGTTCGGTGTTGATGAGCATCTGCCGGGCGGATTAGCCGTGGGTGCCATTGGCGCCGTTGGCAGTACCTATAACTATGCAGCCCCGCTTTTCCATAAAATCATCAATGATTTCAACGCCGGTAATCAGGATGCCGTGCAGCAGGGCATGGACAGAGTGATTGCCCTGATCCGTGTGTTAGTTGAATTTGGCGGCGTGGCGGCGGGTAAAGCGGCGATGCAGTTGCACGGTATTGATGCCGGTAACCCGCGACTTCCACTGCGTGCGTTGACCAAAGAGCAGAAAATTACTGTGGTTAATCGCATGAGCGATGCGCTTGGCCTCTGAGATCCGAGAGTAAAGATACACACGCAGCCCGAATATCAGGGCTGCGTGTGTATAATAGATGACTTTTTATGCCTCCTGCTGAAAAGGTCTATGCCAAAGACGTGCAGAAAAGATCGTATTTTAATGCTCAAACAAACATTATCTTTATCTTTATCTTTATCTTTATATTTAATAAAAATGATGAATTTACATACCCTGAGTCTTTAATGCTGGATTGGCCACGAGATTACAGTTATATATAATAATTATATTATTAATAGATGTTCAATTGATTCACCTGATGAATTTTTATCATAAATATTAACAGTGCGTTTCTTTAATATTTCACTTCTTAAAACAACACGCGGAGTTTTGGTTATTAATTGGATTTCGGAACCCTCATTGTTCTCTCTTATGCCTGCCATCACACGTATCGCCCAGAATAGTATATTAATGGACAAGTAAGTCATGTCCTCATTCCCAGGTTAATTGACACTGAAATAATCCATTAATCATAATTTCTGGTTGATCCAAAAAAGAGTTCGGATTAATTTTTAATTGCTACTTTTATTAACAGTGCTATTACTCACCACAATATGTCAACCAACAAGGAAACGTTGCTATGACCACTCCAGCATATTACAAGGATAATGTGCCCTATGATGCCAGCGGGCAGGCCATAATAACCATCACTGGCGATAAGCCCCCAACCCCGCTTGTCACCGATCTGGGTGATGGCAATTTCAAGTTCCAATCGCAGCATCAAGCCTGTTATTTAAAAAATGTCACTACGCTTGGCATGCAGTGGGTGACAGACAGACCTGATGGCGGAATTGCAATGTGTTATGCCACACCGGATGAAGAGAAAGTGGCCGTGAGTCTGATGACAGGGTTGCTGGCTGCGCCGGTATACACGCCGCAACAAGCTGCTGCAGCAACCCTGCTGTTGGGAGCCGCCGGGGCGATGGCCCTGAGCAGCGGGCGGTGGAGTATGCAACTGTCGTTAGGCGGAGTTGGCGCGGCAGCATTGCCAGGAGGGGGCGTGGCAACACTGCCTGGAGGCGGGGTCAACATACTGGCCGGAGAGATTCTCGCTGCACTGGAAGCGGCGGTCAGTCGAGCGGCGGGGCTGCTGACCGCCAGCACTGTGGGACCGATGGTAGCCGCAGCTGCAGTGATGTTTGTCTCCCTCCCGGCAGGAGAAGGCAGCGATCGGGTACCCGGGCGTAACCAGCAAGCGATGTTTGCGATGAATGCAAGGCTGCTAACCGGGAAAAACGTAGCCATTGGGCTAAGGTCGTCGAGTGTCAACCTGCCTGTGCGTGGAGCACTGGTTTAGCGCAACGGCCAGCTGACACTGGAGCTGCTGAAAACCGGGAATGGCGTGTCAGCCGCGGTGCAGGTTCTGAATGCAGTGCGCGATGCGGCTACGGGGCTGGATATCATCACGTTACCGGCAGTGGGGGGAATGCCGCCACGGACCATTTTGGTGAACCCTGTTCCGGTTCCTACAGGACCAGGAAATACCGGTAACCAAACGCCTGTCCCGGTTACCCCGCTGCATACCGGGACGGATGTGAAGCCGGTAGAAAATATTGTTGTGACACCTCCGGCAGGGGATATAGGTGAGCTGTGGGACTTTATCTACTGGCGACCCAATGCCGCCGGGACGGGCGTTGAACCGATATATGTGATGTTGAGCGATCCGCTTGATTCGGGGCGCTTTACCCGCAAACAATTGGATAAGAAATTCAAGCATGCTATTGATTTTGGTATTACTGATACGAAGAAAAATAGCGAAACACTGACAAAATTCCGTGATGCTGTTGAAGCTCATCTGGCAGATAAAGAGACCGTGGAAAGAGGAACGTATCGACGAGAGAAGGGGTCCAAGGTGTATTTCAATCCTAAATCTATGAATGTTGTTATTCTTAAAGTCAATGGCGATTGGCTGTCAGGATGGAAAATAAATCCTGAAGCGGAGAATGGCAGAATCTATTTGGAAACGGGTGATTTATGAACAAAATGGCGATCATTGAGTTAGCTAGAGATTTCTTGGCTTCAAAAGTTACGGCACTTCAATTTTCTGAAGATATATGTTTTGAAAGGCGTAAATTATACGACGTTAAGGATCAAGATAAAAACGTTTTGAATTGTGGTGAAGAACTATTCATGGTGGCTGAAATTTTCAATCCTGATGCTGATCGTGCAGATTATGAACTTGATGAGCAGGAGTTAAGAAAGGAAGTCAAGGCTACATTGGAAAAATTTAAACTTCTCTAAACAATTTAATGCGGAAAGCTATCCTGCAGGTGGCCGTTCTATATGTCGAGAGTTTGAGGGAATAGGTTTAGAGGTATGATATGATTGATTTTAAATCTATATACGGCATTGAATAAACCCCGCTATTTTCTGAAAAGTACATTTTAATCCGCGTCCAGCAAGCTAAGGTTTGTTGGGCACTTTCGTTATTATTTGGCTGCAGTGGGTTCGGCACTCTCTTTACTGTAATCGAAACATCTCGCTGCGACACGTCACTATCCTCTGAAGAAATAGGAATAACCGGGACTTAATCGAGCCCGCTTTATAGGGCATCTCCTAATCAGGAATGCAGCTTATTATTTCTGAAGGAGGGCGGGTTGCTATTACGGGGCTTAACCCCGGCAGGTTGGCTTCTGCCGCTGAACAGATGCCAAAAGGCTCATAAATGTTTTTCTGAACAGACGCAGACAAACCTCTGCTTACATGTCACTTCTTCTCAGAATGTAATAGCAACCAGCACAATGAATAGCAGTATTACGTAAATACGTGCATGCAAAATGTCTGGGATCGCCGGAATATACCTACGGGTGAATAACATACCGATAAAACCCGCGACAGTAAGCAGCATCAGTATTTTCAGGTTGATGAAGCCCAAATAACTGCCACTGGATAGTAAATGTGACCCGCTAAGGCTGTAAGTCACGGTTCCGCATAAGGCGACGGGAAGAGAAAGGGGGTTTGCGGCGCTGACACAATGACGCATTTCATAACCGTGTCTGCGCAGCAGCGGAACAGTCATCACACTGCCTCCCACGCCAAGCAATGTAGCCACTACACCGATAAAGACCCCGCCTAAGCGTAGGGTTGAGTCTGACAACTTGCGGGCTGTCGGGCGGTTCACAAAACCCCGCCTAATCAGGCAGTCCGCCAGTGTGATCATCAGATAAATGATAAACAAGTTTCTAATCACTGTATCCGCAATAAACCCGGACAATACAGAACCAGCGACAGACCCTATTGCGATAAATCCCGCCAGAGGAAACAGAGTCCCTGGGGCGAATTTCCCTGTCCGCCAGCTTTGAAAACTGGCCCATCCTGCATTAAAAACCATGACTGCCGTAGAGGTTGCCACAGCAATATGCATTGAGTTTCCCGCCGAGGCTTGCCGTACTGTCTCGATATGATAAACGAAGGGAACGACAATAAACCCACCGCCAAAACCAAAAAGCACCGTGCTAATACCTGTCACAAAACCTGTAATAATAATGATCAAAATGTCGTTCACTTTGTACCCTTTTCGACGGGGCGATTGCCGCCGTGATCCAATATGTAGAATGAGATAACCTGTCAGAAGTAAAAATTCTAACGGGTTAAACGGCAGCCTCCCATTTCAGCAGCGCTCATTTATCCTTTCGAAACGGTCAATCTGGGGCCTCACTGACTTTATGCGTAACGTTCATATTGATGATTATGATGGGCTGGACCGTGAGGTGGTGGCGGTGGGTAATGACTATCCGGGCGGATACGTGTTGCCTGAGCACCGGCATCGGCGCGCTCAGCTTTTATACGGTGCCACCGGACTGATGTATGTGACGACGCACTCCGGAAGCTGGATTGTTCCGCCACAGCATGCCGTGTTGATCCCGCCGCAGGCGGCGCACAGCGTGAAGTTTATTGGCGTGTCGACGCGCAGCCTTTATATCGAGCCGGAAAGTGCAAAAGGTTTGTATGTTAATGAACGGTGCAAAATTATCACCGTTACACCACTACTAAGGCAGCTACTTATCGAAGCCGTTGCGCTGCAACCCTTATATGAGTCAGAACGGGATCGCCAGCTGATTGCGTTACTGTTGCAGGAATTGGCCGTCATGCAGGCACGGGAATTTGAAATCCCACTCCCGCAAAATCCCCCTCTGTATGAATTGTGCCAACGCTTTTTAAAAGCGCCCGCCATTCATGATTCTGTCGAACGCTGGGCTGGTGCCCTGTTTATGAGCCCGAGTACTTTCCGGCGTCATTTTCTCCAGCAAACGGGGATGTCATTCTCTGCCTGGCGACAGCGGGCTTGCGTACTGGTTGCCCTGGCAAAATTAGTGGAGGGCCAGTCAGTGAATGAGATCGCGTTGTCTATGGGATATGACAGCGGCTCATCATTTTCAACGATGTTCCGTCGCGTCACGGGGCAAAAGCCCTCTTCCTATCACCCTTCATCGCTCTCTGTCTGACGACGTTACTCATCGTGTTCTGTGTGTTTGCGGTGTATTACATGACACACACTTATCAGGACATTGAAGGGCAATGATCACGCAGACCGGGTCTTCTAAAAGAGAGAGGGGTGTATCTTGCACTGATTACTGGCATACTGTATGTAATTACAGTGTAAGGAGCAGATCATGGCTGTTGTAACAAAATTTGTGGTGGTCAGAAAAGGTGAAGAGAAGATGACATTTGCCAATAAAAAAGAAGCGGATGCTTATGACAAAATGCTCGATATGGCCGATGCCTTCAGTGAGTGGCTGCAGAAGAGTGATCTTCAGTTGGATGATGCCGTGGCTGAAAATATCGCACTTCATCTTGCCGAACAAAAAGAGGCCGTACAGTATATTCTGCGAACCAGCAAATTACCGGAATTAGAAAATAATGAACAGCCCGTTGCTGAGGCAGAAGAATCGGCAGAGCTTGAAGAAGCGACCGGCAGTAAAAAGGTCCGTTCGGTGAAAGCGGCCTGAGCGATCGTGTAGGTTTTACAACCTTCTAAGGTTTTGTGAAAGCAGTTGCCAGACGGGCAACTGAACACAAGCGGATCACTGGCCCGCTTGGGGTGGAGATCAGGAGTATCCGCGACTGTTGTGACATCGGATATTCCTTGCCCCACCACCACTCCCCGTCATGAAAGCCAAGATGATGAACGTTAAATGTCTCAGCTTGTTCATGGGATGGGGTACTTCAGAGCATGGCGAATATCTTTCAGGCGATGTTGTGTTCCCTGATTTCATCCCCGAGCCATTGTTCAAACGCCTGCAAAGCTGTTTCATTTACGCCCCTCTCTGCTGGCTTTACCAGGCAGAAATTTTTGCTGAGTGTTACGGATTGAGGCCACGGCGCGACCAGTGCTCCGCTGCTGAGCTCTTTTTCGATATACATTTGTGGTACCAGCGCGACGCCATGTCCCGCCAGTGCGGCAGCGATAGCCATTTCGTGAAGGTCGTACCTGACTCCCTGAGCCGGGTTATCAAGCACAATTTCATTTTCCTGCGCATAGTGTTCCCATGCCTGTGGATTTTGCCGGCGGTGAATACGCGGCAATGAATTCAATTGAAGGGAAACGTCCTTTCCTGTCAGCAATCCAGGGTGACAAACCGGTAAGAGATTCTCCCGAAAGAGAAATTGTATGTGCATACCAGCCCATGCGGGGTGCTCAAAATGCACGGCTGCATCAAAACCACTGCCGGTGAGAATAAAGGGATCCGTTCTTGCGGCAATATTCAGCGTGATGTCCGGGTGCTGACTGGTGAAACTGCCAAGGCGGGGAATCAGCCAGCGACTGCTCAACGTCGGCAGGGCGGCTATTTCCAGACTTTTGCTTCCCTCAGGCATTCCCTTGATGTACTGGGTATCTCTGTCCAGACGTTCCAGCGTTTCACGCACGTTGCGCGCATAGTGGGTTCCGATTGAATTCAGCTTCACGCGGGTACCAATACGATCAAACAGTTTGCAGTTAAGCAGAGATTCAAGACGCGCAATTTGTCGGCTAATGGCACCTTCCGTCAGCGACAGCTCTTGTGCCGCCCGGGCAAAGTTACCGTGTCTTGCAGCAGCTTCAAAAGCTTGCAGAGAAGCACTGCTGGGGATTTTTCTGCGCATGATGGCTGCCTTTTCTGATTCAGACGAGGTTTATCTTTAGTGACGGAATATCACTATGCCTTGAAATAATATCGATTCAGGTAAGGAAAAACAGTATGTAGCATTGATGAAATATCAGCATATCGCGCTTTCCTCAGGTAACTCTGAAACAGATTTGCGCAGGCCATTAATCCAGAGGTGTTTATGAAGGGTACGTCTTTTGAATCCTGCCAAAGAGGTGATTTTCTGGTTACGGCCCTGAGTGATGGGAACATGGCCGCCAGCCTTGATCTGTTGTCTGGCATTAATACTGCCGATGCCAGGGACATTCAGTGCAGGGCCGGGATTGTCGAGCCCGGCAATATTCATATCAATTGTTACCTGATCCGCGGGCGTGGAAGAACCCTGTTGGTTGATGCTGGCACAGGTGGCCTGAACAACGCGGGCGGATTGTTAAGCGAGAACCTTGATGCGCTCGGTGTCGCGCCGGAAGACGTCGATACACTCCTTATAACACATGGTCATCCGGACCATATTGGCGGCTTGCTGCAGAGCAATGGAAGTGCGGCTTATAAAAATGCGGCACTTTATCTTCATCCTCTTGAGGCGGAATACTGGCAGGATGACAGTAAATTAAAACTGGCCAGCGAACGTGGTCAGCGTAATTTTGCGCTGGTTCGCCGTACCCTACAAGCCTATGAACACAAGCTTCATTTATTGGACGGAAATGAAATAATTCCGGGGATTTGCCCGGTATTTCTGCCCGGACATACGCCGGGTCATACCGGGTTTCTTATTGATTCGGGGGGCGAAAAACTGCTGATATGGGGGGATATTGTTCATTTTCCGCATATTCAGTCCGCCCAGCCGGGCGTGACCATTCTTTTTGATTGCGATCCGGCTCAGGCCGAAGACACGCGCATCAGAGTTCTGGAACGGGTTGCCTGTGAAAATTGGCTCGTCGCCGGTATGCACTTCGGCAGGCAGGGATTTGCTCATGTTCTCCCGTTCGAAGGTGGATATCGACTCGCCTATTTTGAGAAATGAGGCGAATCGAGCGAGACAGCAGGGTTAAAAGCTTCGTGAAACCGTTTTAAAGTGACCATAAAAGCCTGCAAAATGCGGTTTTTTTATCGAAGATGAGCGGCGGGATGATTAGCATGGGTTGAAATCGATTTTATCCCCAAGATAGCCTTGACCTTCCCCTGAGAGGAAGGTTTAAGCTTGCTGCAACAGTAACACTTAAGGGATAAAACCATGGCTCTCCAACAAGATTCTACTCCATCAGGCTCTCGCCTGAGTCTGCCAGTAGAAGGTATGACCTGTGCATCGTGCGTGGGTCGTGTCGAACGCGCGCTGAAAGCGGTGCCGGGCGTGCAGTCGGCGGCGGTGAATCTCGCGACCGAACGTGCAGATATTATCTTTACGGAACAGACTGCGCCATTGGCAGCTGCCAGCGCAATTAAAAATGCAGGCTACGAGGTGCGTGAGGAGACCACCGAGCTGGCTATTGAGGAGATGACCTGCGCGTCCTGCGTAGGTCGGGTTGAGAAAGCGCTCACACGGGTCCCAGGCGTGCTGGAAGCCAGCGTAAATCTGGCGACTGAACGTGCACGAGTGCGTCACCTGGCTGGCGTGGTCACGACGGCGGACCTGGAAGATGCGGTGAAGCAGGCGGGTTATACCTCCCGCCGGTTGTCTGCGGAAACGGCAGATACGGGCGATCAGGACACCGAGCGCCGGGAAAGCGAGGCCCGCTCGCTGCGTCAATCTTTACTGATTGCCGCACTATTGACCTTGCCGGTTTTCATCCTTGAGATGGGTTCGCACCTTATTCCTCCGTTGCACCATTGGGTGATGGCGGTATTGGGGCAACAGACTAACGGATATATACAGTTCGTCCTTACCTCGCTGGTGCTGTTTGGGCCGGGTCTGCGTTTCTTCCGCAAGGGCATTCCGGCACTGTTACGTGGTGCGCCAGACATGAACTCGCTGGTGTCGGTAGGGACGTCAGCGGCTTATGGCTATTCGGTGGTCGCCACTTTCCTTCCTGAGGTACTGCCGAAAGGAACGGCTAACGTCTATTTTGAAGCGGCTGCGGTGATCGTCACCTTAATCCTGCTTGGCCGCACGTTGGAAGCCCGTGCCAAGGGGAAAACCTCGCAGGCCATCAAGCGGTTGGTCGGGCTTCAAGCCAAGACTGCCCGCGTCGAGCATAACGGCGAATCGGTGGAGATCCCGCTCGATCAGGTGACCACCGGGGACATCGTTCTCGTCCGTCCGGGGGAGAAAGTGCCGGTCGATGGCGACGTTGTAGAAGGCACGTCTTATGTCGATGAGAGCATGATAACTGGGGAACCGGTGCCAGTATTAAAAGCCGCAGGGGCTGCCGTTGTCGGCGGTACCCTTAACAAGACGGGCGCATTCAGTTTTAGGGTCACCAAAATTGGTGCGAATACAGTACTTGCGCAGATTATCCGCCTGGTTGAGGAGGCACAGGGTTCAAAACTGCCAATCCAGGCGCTGGTCGACAGGGTCACCATGTGGTTCGTGCCAGCGGTGATGGCGGCGGCAACGCTGACGTTCTTCATCTGGCTGCTCTTTGGCCCTGCGCCCGCGCTGACCTTTGCTTTGGTAAATGCCGTTGCGGTACTGATTATCGCCTGCCCGTGTGCGATGGGGCTGGCGACGCCAACGTCAATCATGGTGGGGACGGGGCGTGCGGCTGAACTCGGCGTACTCTTTCGTAAGGGCGAAGCCTTACAGGCACTGCGCGATGTGAGTGTGGTTGCGCTCGACAAAACCGGTACGTTGACCAAAGGGCGTCCTGAGCTGACCGACCTCATCCCGGCAGAGGGCTTTGAATATGACGAGGTGCTCGCGCTGGTTGCCGCAGTTGAAACCCGTTCTGAACACCCGATTGCCGAAGCGATCGTGGCCGCCGCCAAACAGCGGAATATTACGCTGGCAAGGGTTGATGACTTCGACGCAACACCGGGTTTTGGTGTGTCGGCCAACGTCTCTGGCCATACCGTGGCTGTAGGGGCAGACCGCTTTATGACACAGCTGGGCCTGGATGTGGCGAGCTTTTTGTCAGCGGCACAGAGTCTGGGTGAGCAGGGGAAAAGCCCTCTCTATGCCGCAATTGACGGTCGTCTGGCCGCGATTATCGCAGTTGCCGATCCGATCAAAGAGACCACTCCGGCAGCTATCAAGGCGTTGCATGCGCTGGGACTTAACGTCGCGATGATCACCGGCGATAACGCCGCGACGGCGGCGGCAATCGCCAGACAGCTGGGGATCGATGAAGTAGCCGCTGAAGTTTTGCCTGATGGTAAGGTTGCTGCGCTGAAGGCGTTGCGGGTCAATGGGGCTCGGGTTGCCTTCGTGGGCGATGGCATTAATGACGCACCGGCACTGGCTGAAGCGGACGTGGGGCTCGCTATTGGTACGGGAACCGACGTGGCCATTGAAGCGGCTGACGTAGTACTGATGTCAGGTGATCTGCGCGGCGTACCCAATGCTATCGCGCTCAGCCAAGCGACGATCCGCAATATTAAGCAGAACCTGTTCTGGGCCTTCGCTTACAACGCGGTGCTGATCCCTGTTGCGGCAGGTGCACTCTATCCACTGAACGGTACGTTGCTTTCGCCAATCTTTGCGGCCGCCGCGATGGCCCTGTCCAGCGTCTTCGTACTGGGTAACGCACTTCGGCTTAAGCGTTTTCAGGCACCGATGTCGGTCGAAGGCCGTCCCGATAACCAGGGGGGGTGAGGCCGCAGTCTTTCGGCGTTTCCGCAAACAACCGCTTGTGCAGCACCATTGTGATGTATAAATAAGGTCACGCGGAATCAAAATTAATATGGCTCATCCGAAGGTCGTTGAAATCATCGGCAGACGGAAAAGGCGAAAGATGAAACTTCCCCATGCCTGCATGGGGAAGTTTGATGAGTTGTTGATCAGGCGATGGTGACTTTTTTATCCAGATAGACGTCCTGCACAGCGTTGATTAATGCAACGCCATCCTTCATTGATTTCTTAAACGCTTTACGTCCAAGAATCAGGCCCATGCCGCCAGCACGTTTGTTAATGACGGCCGTGCGCACAGATTCCTGAATATCGTTTTCCCCTGCTGCACCACCGGAGTTAATTAACCCGGCGCGACCCATATAGCAGTTGGCAAGCTGGTAACGTACCAGATCGATGGGGTGATCGGTGGTGAGGTTGCTGTAGACGCGTTCATCGGTATAGCCAAATTTAACGGCTTTGTAGCCCCCGTTATTTTCGGCCATTTTTTGCTTCACGATATCTGCGCCAATCGTGGCTGCCAGATGGTTAGCTTGCCCGGTAAGATCGGCACTGGAGTGATAATCCACGCCGTCTTTAATGAACGCCGGATTGCGCAGATAAGCCCATAAAACGGTGACCATCCCCAGCTCATGTGCTCGTTCAAACGCCACGGAAATCTCCTCGATTTGACGTCGGGACTGTTCTGAACCGAAGTAGATCGTTGCGCCCACGGCCTGCGCGCCCATGTTGAATGCTTGTTCCACGCTGGCATACAGTGTCTGGTCATACTGGGTAGGATAGCTCAGCGTCTCGTTGTGATTGAGCTTGACCAGGAAAGGGATTTTATGGGCATAGCGGCGTGAAACAGAGGCTAATACGCCATACGTCGATGCCACACAGTTACAGCCTGCCTCAATGGCCAGTTCGACAATATTCTTAGGATCGAAATAGAGCGGGTTGGCGGCAAATGAGGCACCGGCGGAGTGTTCAACTCCCTGATCGACAGGCAGAATTGAAAGATAACCGGTACCCGCCAGGCGGCCAGTGTTATAAAGATTTTGCATAGCGGCCAATACGCGCGGTGAGCGATTGTTATCGATCATCACCCGATCTACGAAATCGGCACCAGGGAGGTTGAGCTGGTCTGCTGTGATGGTGGTGCAGTGATGTTGGAGCAGTGAATCGGCTTCTTTACCTAACAATTTAGTGATATCAGTCATGATGAACTCCGTCTCGGCCCTGGCTGATAGCGCAGAGCGATGAATGAAATTACCCAACAACTACATACTAACGATTCATTTACAGCCGACCTGTACAATACATGCTCATAAGCTGTTTGTACTGCGAAGCAGGCAATGTCCCAGCAGTTAATACCGGTTTTTATTTGGGTCCCTGCTCAGGGGCTATAAATAATCGGGAAACCGGCGCGACAAAAATCAAGTGATCGGGTGTTCGATCCTTACTGACTACTCTCTCAGAAATAAAATATACAACTAATATGGTGATGCCCGATTTCGTTGAAGGTTCAGAATGATGTGAGGGAAAGGAGAGCTAGTTAACTCGCACATCACTCAACATCCAGGCATGAAATGCTTTCACTTCCGGGCGCTTCAGTGACGAGCTCGAACTCACCACATAATATGACCAGCTAATGGGCCAGCGGTTTTCTGGGAACAACTGCACTAAGCGGCCAATATCCAGATCCTGCTGCACCAAGGCTTTTCGCACCAGCGCAACTCCCCGGCCACTTAACGCCGCCTGAATTACCGTGGCGGTTGAATTGATGTGAAGACGCGTTTGCTGCACGCTTTCGAGCCCCACTTTTTGCAACACGCTTTCCCATGACGGGAAGTTAGCGCCGGGGTGTGGGGTATCGTCCTGAATCAGCTTTTGCTCAAATAACCAATGTGCATTCGCAGGCTCATTCGTGGGCAATGCGGAGGGGCTGCAAATCATCACCACTTCCTCATCCATCATCCAGTCGGCCACTAAGCCTTTCCAATGACCCGTTCCGCAGCGAATACCAATATCTGCTTCGCCATGGCTGAGATCGATAAGTCGGTCCGCCACGTCCAGACGCACGTCTATTAACTCATTATGTTCTGTAAATTTATTGAGACGCGGCATCAGCCAGTTCATCACCAATACTTGCGATGCAGTGACAACCAGCACCGATCGCGCTTTCCGACCACGTAGTTTTTTTAGCCCGCTTTCGAGTTTATCCAAGCCAACCGTAATGTCGTCGAGTGCATCCTGCGCTTCGTTAATCAGCGTCAAGCGTTCATTGCCCGAGCGGCTGCGTGTCAAAAGGGGATGCCCAACCCATTCTTCTAATGCCCGCACAAGTTGCCCTACCGCCGCAGGCGTCACACCAAGTTCATTCGCAGCACCTGTAAAGCTGCCGTGCCGAGCGGCGGCCTCAAAAGCCTGCAACCATTTAAGTCTGTTCAGAATACGCATCGAGACTCTTTAAGCTAACGAGATAGTTTTTCTATCTCGTTAGTGTAGTTCTTATGGTTCGTGGTAGTCGAGCAGAACGGGCATTCTTTGCTCATCGACAGGGAGACAAGCTTCTTCCCTGTATCAACTCACAAAGAATTTATTCTGGAGCTAAACATGAGCAACGTATTCGCAGGTAAAAAACTTCTGGTTGTTGGCGGCACAAGCGGTATGGGTCTGGAAACAGCTCGTGTGGTTCTGGATCAAGGTGGCAGCGTGGTGTTGGTAGGTAATCGCCAGGAGAAAGCGGAAGAAGCACGTACAGCGCTGGCACCTCTGGGGCAGGTTTCTACCATCATCGCTGATTTGATGACGACCGAGGGTATGAAGCATGTGATAGACGTAGTCAATGCCGAACACCGTGATATCAACCTGTTGGTGAATGCTGCCGGTGTGTTCTTCCCAAAACCTTTTGTCGAGCATGAAGAAGCGGATTACGACATGTATATGAGCATCAACCGCGCGACGTTCTTTATTACCCGCGATGTGGTGAAAAACATGCTGGCTTCGGGGATCAAAGGTTCCATTGTCAATATCGGTTCAATGTGGGCGCAACAGGCGATTGGTGCCACACCATCATCCGCTTATTCCATGGCCAAAGCCGGGTTGCACGCACTGACCAAAAACATGGCCATTGAGCTTGGCGGCAAGGGAATTCGTGTGAATGCGGTGTCGCCGGCGGTAGTGCAGACACCTATTTATGAAGGCTTTATTCCGAAAGAAGAAGTCCACGGCGTCATGGACAGCTTCAACAGTTTCCACCCCATTAACCGTGTGGGCACGCCGCGTGATATTGCTGAAACAGTGGCTTTCCTGCTGTCCGATAAAACCGGTTGGGTGACGGGTGCGATTTGGGATATTGATGGCGGCGTGATGGCTGGCCGTAACTAATATTGATGCCGGTAACGACTTACAGACTATTAGCGCATTACGTGATGATATCGCTGCAGATTCTAAGAAAGGTATTGTCGGCTACCGTCTTGGTGTGGTGGCACGCGCAGCGAAGCAACGGTTAATCCATGGACGGTGCAAGGTGTGCCACAGCCAATAGCGGAAAAACCGGTGATCAATGCGGCCGATGAACCCTCCGCGCTTGGCGGTGTGGCAAACGCTCCAAATCCGCAGGAACTGTTATTTGCCACACTGAATGCCTGTATGACATGCCGTAGCTGCCGCTGCAGAAAGCGTGGCACTGGAAAAACTGAAAATAAGTACCGCGGGTAATTTAGATTTGCGTGGTTTCATGGTGGGCTTAATAGCGAAGTGAAATCGGGTTATGACAAAATTCACAACACGATTGGCGTGAAAGGCGAGGGTACTGTTGAACAGTTTGAGCGTATTCACCAGGTGGTGATTGCAACCTCGGCAAAGTGCTGGAATATGGCGAACACTATTGAAGCGCAAGGCGATCAGATCGTTGGTTAAGCGAATGTTCTGAATGTAGCAGGGCGGATAAGTGCAAAAAAGTTTATCCGCTTTTTAGTATCCCGCCAGAATAGCTGGGAGAGCAAAGTCAGTTGCCTGACTGTGCTCTCCTGAGAACGGAGCGTATGACTTTCACCGCACTCCGCTCAAGCCTCTAAAAGGCTTTATTATTATCCTGCCTGTAGTATCTCGTGGTGCTGCATTCACGACCAATGGCGCTAATACCGGTTCCGGCGTCAATATTTGCCTGATTGACGTCAGTGATGTGCGGAGGGTGCATGGTGCACAGGTATTGTTGTGTTCAAAACTACATGTATGTTGTAACTAAATAACATTAAAAAAGAAGCCTGCACGGTGAAAAGGGCAGGCCTGTTGACTTTATCGAACCGGAATATTCAATCCACGCTGTACGGCGTCACGTGCCAGACCACGTTCGAGCCATCGCGGGACGTTTTTCAATTTATCGTACTCCACCAGTTCCCGCGCGTC